>Ga0210397_10000022_pt1 | contig 188428 bp, 159 predicted proteins | sample IncBWH2OmetaG_FD_160126 | JGI IMG/M metagenome (GOLD analysis project Ga0210397, IMG submission 160126) | Forest soil microbial communities from Barre Woods Harvard Forest LTER site, Petersham, Massachusetts, United States - Inc-BW-H-2-O ... | reverse complement strand
CGAGCACATGGTGCGGTAGGTCAGAACAAATCGCGCTCGATCAAGTGGGCTGAGAAGCAAGAAAAAGTCCGGCCGAAGGAGATGTGTTTTTTCTTGACTTCCCCTTTTATAGAACTTATCGGGACTTACCGGGAATTATCTGACCTTGACTCGTTATTGGCCCCAATACTTCAAAGTCCGATAGTCAGTTTCGTACAATTTTCGCTCCCCGAGTTCCGGACTCCAAACCCATAGGGTCCGCTTCGTCCAATTCCCGAACTGATCGAGCTCGTATTCGTAGTCAGCCGACAATTTCAATACGCTCGTGGCGTCACGCCATTCAATCCGGCTAACATGATGCCTCGATTCTTCAGGAAAATAAGAGATAACGTGGTCGCAGCTACCATTGCTATGGCAAGAATAGGAGTCTTGAGTTTTGCCAACCGGATCCATGAAAAAATTGCTGCCAAACACGTGCTCTTCGCTCGGCTCCTGCCAGTAGGAAATCACCCTTGTTCCCATGGTAGTGAACTTCACTTTTATCGAGCCATTCTCATTGAAGTTCATGAACGTGAAAGTATCTATCTTCGGGTCGTTGGTTTCGAGGAAGTGCAGGGAAAAGCTGCCATTCGTTCCGGAATCCCATTCCTCTTTGAAATTCCCGCTAGTGTCACTCATCGAAAAACTGCTGCCAACAATGACCCCATCCCGATCGTAGTTCTTATACTCGGATAAGTGCCCGTTCGCATCGTAAAACCAAAGTGATTGGGAGATCTGTTTTCCATTCTCGAACCCATCTTGCTCTGTGATGCCGTAGGGGCCAATGACTTCCCGGCGATACATTTCCCCCCTATAGTTCTCCGCAATTTTCTCAATCACCTTGCCAGTGCTGTCTCGCAGGAATCGAACGACATCTCCGCGGAATTCTCCATCAATGATCTGCCCCGTTTTGATCCGGTTTCCATCCGGATCGTATTCGCATTGGGGGCATCCAGCGGGCAAGGCGACCGTTGGCCCATCCGGTTGATGCCAATCGATCTGCGCTCTCTCCTCCCTTGTCGAAACCGATCGGATAGGGCCAAACAAACCATCGCTCCGCGCGTCGGTATACTTCGGTTCGGATGCGTCAAGAGATAATCCGAGGAGAAGGGTTGCCAAAGCGGCGCTAGCTGGGACAGTTTTCATGACCGTTCACACACTTGCGGACAGGGGTCTCGCGTCCCTACTGGATTTCTTAGACACCGAGGGCCGTCTCGAAGTTGCCTGCAAGACTGCAAGGTGAGGGACCGGATGATCAAGCAGCAAGCCTCGGAAGGTAAGAAGCCTGTTCCGCCGAGAGCGTGATGTGGTAGATTCTCCGTCCGGGAGAAACTACATTGAAGAATATCAAAGCTGCGCTTCGACGCGAGGAAAAGAAGTTAGAGAAGCATCTGGCTAAGTTACAGCATCAGTTGAGCCGCGTGCGCGCCGCAGCTTCGGCATTAGGCAGTAAGGTGGAGAAAAAGGTTCGCAGGGTTGGTAATCGCTCCGCCGCTGCGAGAGCTAAGATGTCAAAAGCTGCAAAGCTTCGATGGAAGAAGATAAAAGCCCAGGCAAAGAAGGCCGGGTCGTAAACCCGACCGCTGCTCCAATTGGAATCCTTGTCGTTTCGATCCCCACAGCCCCACAGCCCCACAGCCCCTACCAACCTTTAAATCAACACTTTGACCGACTGCTCGTGTTTCATTTGTTCTATTTGTTCCGATCGGTTAGGGCAGGGAAGCGCAACAAATAGAGGACGTGGACATTATTCTGTAGGTTGTCCTGAGGTCGCCCACCGCCCCCATGCGAACGGGTGAGTTCGCGTAATGCGCGGTTCAACGTTCAGGAACCGGATGAATATCGAACACGGTGGAACCCCTCGAAGTCTATAACCAAGAAGATTAGTAATTGACATATATAAACCACTCACATAGCCTCATGCAATAGTTCCGTCGAAATCACTGGAGATTTTCGACAGCGAGCGAACACTTATGCCGAATCAGGTGATTCTTCAATTTTCGCGGATGCAGGAAGCTTTTCTGCGTGATCCCGCTCGATACCATGAGGCGATCGACCGCGGGGCGACGGAAGCGGCCGACGGTGATCCGGTCCGCAAAGCCGAATACCTTGCATCTTGGAACAATGCGATGAATCTTTTGCGTTTAGAAGATACGGGGAGCACCGTTATGGCAGCAGCGCGTGACGACGTCGCGTCAAGAATTCAAACGGCGCTTGTGGAGTCGGCGATCGACGGAGACCGATTGAACGAAGTTCGAACTATTCCGATTGTTGGTACGGCAACGAAGGAGTCTGCGGCTGCGAGGCTCTTTGAAGTCAAATTCGACAACGATGACTGGTGGGGCTGGCTTTCGATGGCATGGAAATTCGTTTTCCGTCTTAAGGCTCATCCATGGATTCCTCCCCTAGAGACTGCGGATGACTTCGCTGACGACGCAGTCCTCGCGATCTTTTCTGATTGGGGGACTGGACTTTACGGCGCGCCTGCAATTTCTCGTTCGATTGCGCAGCTCCCCCGATGCGACGTCTGTCTGCATTTGGGGGATACATATTATTCGGGTTCTGACCGAGAGATTAGCGAACGGCTGGTTGGAGATTGGCCCCCGATGTCAGCTAAGACGGTGAGCCGCACTCTCAACGGCAATCATGAAATGTATTCTGGCGGACAAGGTTATTTTGCGGCGTTGATGCGCCCTCCATTCCGGCAACCTGCCAGCTGTTTTGCCATGCAAAATCAGTACTGGCTGCTCCTTTGTCTCGACACGGCTTATGTGGATTTCGACTTAGACAAAGCACAAGTCGATTGGGTTCAAAGAAGAATCGCAGCGGCCGGCAATCGCAAAGTCATCCTCTTGTCCCATCACCAACCATATTCTGTGTTGAGTGGTGGCGGCGAGAACCTGCAGTCAAAACTCGGGACGATACTCGAAACTGGGCAGATCTATGCTTGGTTTTTCGGACACGAACATCGCCTAATTCTTTACGCTCCACACTCAAAATGGGGAGTTTCAGCTCGCTGTGTTGGACATGGCGGATTCCCTGAGTTTCGCGCTGACGTGCCTGAGTGCGGAGGACCGGACACGAAGTTTGTATCGCTCCCCGCGACCCTCGATGTGCCAGCTTCCGATCTTCTTGATGGGCCGAACCCCTTTATCGACGACAGCCCTTCCGATCCAGAAAAGTACAATCCGCATGGCTACCTGACGTTGCAGTTTGCAGGACCAAAGATATGGGAAACCTATTTCGAACCGGCCGGGAAACCATACCGTGAACCGACGATTCTTTAGTGGGCGAAAACTTTGAACATGGCAATCCCTAACCTGTCGGCCACCCAAATAGCGCAGATCTCAGGTCTCGTTGCGAATTACTGCGTGCGCAACGCACGCTGTTTATGGCACGAGCTTCTGATTTACCGGTGGATCTCCGTGTTCCGATCAATGGATTTTTTCGACCTGAACTCGTGAACTCGACACGCGCCGTGGTGCTACAGAGTGAAAGGGTCGGCAACCCTGACTTCTATCCGATGCTGCACGAGCTGGGCTTCCAGAATTCGCCGGACTTTCAGACTATGGCGGCGATTAGGTTTAATGAGATTATCGTTTCGCATGAGCCGCTCGACGCTCGCATTCTCTTTCACGAACTCGTACACGTGGAACAGTACCGGCAGTTGGGTGTCGACTGGTTCGCCGAACTCTATGTGAAGGGACTCTGTCCGGAGGAAGTTACGAAGCAATCCCTTTGTAATTGAACGCCTATGGTCTCGAAGGAGTCTTCCTCGAAGCTCCGGGCTTTGGTTTCTTGGCCTGTGCCCGATGCTGCGCCCGACTTTTCAAAAAACGCACTCGCAGCAAAAATGAGCCTCTCCTTGGTGCAGGACGATTTGAGCATTTATCGGTAAACCTGCGAGTTCACCTGCCATGATACACTCGCCACGTTACCAACGGTAACCCACATGGGTTTCAGGCGTTAAGCGCAATTGCCGGGTTCAGCGATCTCAGCAGCCGAGCGCGGTCATTTGCACATCCGTTGGCTACGTCTCAGTCTTCCGTACACGTACGGCTCGCCGAAACAAGCTCGGATGGAGATCGCTATGGCACGAATTGATCGATACCTGTTTCATTGTTTCGAAACGTTGAAAGATGTGGGGGGCCCGGAGGTCTACTTGGCCGGGGAGCAAGAACCCGACTTGCTCCCCATGCTCGTACGCGTCGCAGACCCAGCCGAGATACCAAAGATCACGGACGTTAAAGACTGTCGAGTGACATCAGGTATCGGCAACATCGTGGCTTGTTTCGGAAGCCTTGCGACCATCGAGGCTCTCGAAAGCAACCCAAGGGTCATCTCGGTGGAAGCCAGTCGACCAAGCTCAGGGTACGACTGCAGCAACTCGGTTCCCTTCGTGCACGCGGACAGGGTTCAGAACGATCCGCAACACCCAGAAAAAGGCGATCACGCACTGGTCGCCTTGATCGATGCCGGAATCGACGTGCTCCATGAGGCATTCCAGGACAAGAACAACAAAACGCGGATTGTCGCCATCTGGGATCAGACCGATCCCAGCGGACCTGCCCCTACCGTGCAGGGCCGACTGCTTTACGGAACCTTGCACTCCGCCAGCAAGATCAACGGATATATGGCGGCCGGAAACGTGCCCAGCGGTCTCGGCCGCGACCCACGTCACCACGGGACCCACGTCGCTAGTATCGCCGCCGGGCAAGGGACCTCGAAGTTCTACGGTGGAATGGCACCAGAGGCTACTATCCTGGTGGTCATACCCAGGATCAAAGTGAATCCTCACGACCCATTCAGCATCGGCTACTCGAACAGCCATGTCGACGCACTGAGCTTTATCGAGAGCGAGGCGAACCGGCTCAAACTCCCCGTGGTGGTCAACGTCAGTCTAGGGATGAACGCCGGTGCCCACGACGGAACATCCAACCTTGAGGCTGCGTTCGACAATTTCTCGGGTGGCGGACGCCTCGCCGGCCGGGTCGTTGTTAAGTCCGCGGGAAACGAGAGAGGGACAGATGGGCACGCGCAATTCATCATGGCCGACAAAGGCGCTGAGACGCTTACCTGGAAAAGCGTCCAGCCTCACTCCGGACCCGACGTGGTTGAATTGTGGTTTCGCGCCTGTGACGACCTCAAGCTCCGCCTCGTCGATCCCAAGGGCGAGGGTTCTCCCTGGGTCGAAGCGAATCAATCGAAGGATGGGACCTTTGGCTCCGGCTACAGATTCCGTATCAGCTATGACAAGTTTCACTGGGACAACGGTGACAGTCGTGTGCTCGTCACCATCTCGCCGGGACAGAATTCCTCAATTGGCAGGGGCGATTGGCGCCTCGACGCTGAGGCAAAAACGGTTCTATCCGATGGCACCGTACACGCTTGGATCGAACGCGACGATATCCGGCCGATCCGCTTTACGAACCATCAATGGGAAGAGTTCACCTTGAGCATACCGGGTACCGCAAGGACCGTCATCGCCGTCGCTTCTGTCGCTCCTGCCCTACCACTGCAAGTGGCTACCTACTCTTCCTATGGGCCAACCCGGGACCAACGGGACAAGCCCGATCTCGCCGCGCCCGGAGAATCCATCTATGCTGCGAAGGCTGGAACCTTCGACGACGTCGAGGCGATGAGCGGAACCAGCATGGCTGCGCCGCACGTCAGTGGAGCGGTCGCCCTGCTCCTCTCGCGCCAGGAGAAACTTGCGAAGAGCACTCCAGCCGGCGGTCTGAAGCAGTTCAACGCCGCCCAGATCCGCGCCGCGCTCAGTCAGACGTCGCAAAACTACAACGGACGTTCCACTCCTTCGATGGGCTACGGAGTTCTCGATGTCGAAGGCTTTCTCAAGGTCTTAATTTGACCGGAACGAGATTAGAAGGGCGTGCTGTTTTCGACTTAGCGGGAACTTCGGAGAAGGGGTGCACCTCCCAGGACAGTACAGTAGCCTTTCCCCGAGGTCAAAACCAATTCCCGTGGCAAAGGACAGTCAGAATTCGATCTTTTCCATTCGGAGGCAAGCGCAGGTGTTTTCTCCCGCAGGTATCTCCTGTCGCAGGATGGGGAGGGGTCGCTAGCTCGCTTCCCTTTCGATCTTAGATTTCAAGGGACAGGAAATTCGCATTTCGGGCTGGTTCGAGTAATGTATTGTTCGAGTTAGATACTTGACGACAATAGTGAGCGAAGGGTAGGCTTCCGCAGCCAAACCGCGCTCAGCGCCAGGACTATCGCGCAGCGCTCGATGACAGGTGTGGGCCGGTACAGCGAGAGGTATGTCAGGCTTCGCTCTGAGGAGACTCAAGTGAAAGTCATTTTCGTCCGTCCCGCATATGACGAGGTAAGCCAAAAGATGAGTGCGTGGGCCGAAGAGGTCAAGCTTACCGTCGACCACGAGGACGATTTGGAAGGCCCTTTGGCAAGCGTAGAAAACCTCCGGCGGAGCTTACAAACGCGTCCTAGCGCGCTTTTAGTAGCATTCTACGGTCACGGGAAACCCGACTCTCTGATCACGATGGATGCAGGCGGAACCGAGTGCCCATTGATCCATATCACAGGTCCTGGAGTCGTACCCCAAGAACTCGGCAGTCGAAATCTCTATGCGGTCGCCTGTAGTTCGGGGGCGGAACTCGGCCCGGCCCTGGCCGCAGCTGCGTGTTCCTTTGTTGGCTACGAAAATAAATTCGCTTTCCCACCCGACTTCGAAAGGGAATTCGGGGATGTCGTCAACCGTGGACTAATCTCATGGGCTACTGAAGAAAAAACGAGCACTGTCGTCGGAGAACAGCTCACAGAGAACTGGCGAACCTTGAGCGATGAATTAAGCTTTGGTGAGGGACACCGAAAGAACCTGTGGGTAGCGGCTTTCGCCGCACTCTGGAATTCAGACAAAGTACGAGCTTATTGAATTCAACTGCTCCGCCGAATGAGATCAGCAATCGGCGTACTCTTGCCAGCTGCTTTCAAACGGAGGCTAAGGGCATATAGTCCTCCGAGAAACTCTCTCCCCAGATCGGTTTCGTTCTCGACTTCTTCCAGAATCTTCAGCGGGCTGAACGTAGCCTCTGAGACGAATAAGGAAGTGGCCTGAGCGTCCGATCGAGGAAGTGACTCGACCCATTGGCGAAGAGCCCGCTTATACTCCGCCTTATCCCTGTTCGGGATCTCGGAAATAATTTTGAATGCGCTTCTCATATCCAAAACCGAGGTTATTAGACGGGGTCGGGGGCGTCAAGGAACCCTTGACCGGGTCCTGACGTAAAACTAACGGCACTTACGGTCAGGAGCGCTTCGGACCAATACCTGTACCTTAGGACAGGCTATGTATATGATGTTTGGCGCGGAAGATTGGATTCACTCAGTTTAAGCGCTCGCGGCTGCGTCGCGATTGACGCTTCTCCGGATGAGGTCTGCGACAGAAGCCTTGGGGTTTCTTCTCATCATTCGCTGTTGAAGCGCGCTGAGACCAGTTACGAACTCCTTGCCTAAGATGGTTCCCTGCTCGACCGCGTGCAAAATCTCCAGAGGCGAATACGACGCGCTTGAGATGAATATGCACTTTGACTCCCGGTCGGGAACGGGCAGCGCTTCGACCCATTGTCTCAAGGCCTTTACGACCATCGCGTGAAAGTTCGGCTTGAATGCTTCCATTAGCCTTGTCAACACTTTTGACACCTTCTTGGCTGGACTGCTTACTTCTACTCTGTTCGAGCACCAAAATCAATCCAAGGTTCACCTGAATACTGTAACCCGAATTTCCGCCTTAAGTCGCGTACATGCTCGGATGCCAGCAACCTGCGATCCGCGTACTTGATGTTTGCGTGCAATCGACCGGCCAATCGGCCGGGCTGAAAATAAGTGGAGCATTTGCTGCACAAGGGCTTTTGCGGTTCACGTCAGTGCGTCTAATTACCCACGCGTGCCTCCAGTACTACTAGAACCAGCTTCTGGTTGGGAGCCCTCCGTTTCTTCAACAGCTCCGAAAATTACCCATTCGGTTGAAAATCAATGCCGACTGGAAACGGCACCTCTTGGTTCCAAACCCTCCGAATCCGAACGCGCATTCCGCCTGGACAAACGCCAGCACGAGTTTTCCAAACCTTCTGAGGTTCGCTGGCTATGTCACCTTCAGTTGTGTGGATAGATTTGCGGGCGCCGAGCTTTAACCTTGGGACGTACTTCGACATGTCGAGTAATTACATGGCGACAATAATCCTAGGTGTAGCCGGCGATTCCACGCACCTATTCTCTGTCGAAGACTGCTTGAAGGTTCAAGGCACAGCGTTTCAACTTCATGGCCGTCAGCGAGACTGTGTGTCGGCCTGCCAACGACGTCATCGTATTTTTACATTCTGTGAGTTGAAAATGCTTGACCGCGGCTGCCCAATCGACTAATTTCTGACAACGTTTCTCCGCAAGGCACGTAGCTTACATTAAACGCTCTAACTGGTAAGGATAGTTGCTCGACAGGTATTCAGAAACCCCTCTCAGTCCAACAAGGAAAGAGAGGAATCATTCTACGTTGGAGATGTTTGAAAGAGAGGTCGGACGGCTATGCCTAACGATTCTGAAGAACGTGTCTCAAGAATTTTGCAAGAGTTCGGGAATCGAGATCCAAAGCTTGAGACCGAATTGCGGGGAAAATTCCATCCTGGTCTGGGTCTGGAAAAACTTGGTGAACCCGTGTTTCGCATACCGGAGGGGATAGCCGACGTAGGGGATCGTTCAAAGTTCCTCGAGAGCATTGTAAAAGCTCATGCACGACCGGTACTACTGATCCGGGACAACAGGTTTGTACCTGAGTTTGTAGGACCGGACAGCGAGGTATGGAAAGAACGGTTAGATGCCGCGAGTGAAAAAATCAACTCTGCCATTCCTTCCGTCGGACGTGTCGAAGTACAGAACAATCCTGACTACAACTGGCTCGGTACGGCATGGTTGGTGGCGGAAGATATAGTCGTGACCAATCGACATGTTGCCCGCGAATTTGCGCGAAGCGGGACCGATGGCTTCGTCTTCCGGGCAAGCGGGCGTGGACCGATGAGTTCGTCTATTGATTTCCTGGAGGAGTTCGACCGAGGCGACCAATTGGGATTCCCTGTAAGTGCGATTCTTTGGATCGCGCCTGAGACCGACGAAGACATCGCGTTTCTGAGGTCGCATCCAAATCTCGCGGAAATCAGTTGGCGCGGCCAATCTCGCTCTCCTCCGGCACCGTATCTCAGGACGATTTTGTAGTGGCGATAGGGTACCCGGCTCGCGACGGACGAGTCCCCGATCAGAACCTCGTCAAAGAAATCTTCGGGGACGTCTACGACAAAAAAAGATTGGCACCAGGACAGATCATTAATGTATTCGGAGGTGACCTTCAACACGACTGCTCGACACTTGGAGGAAATTCGGGGTCGGTAATTTTGAATTATCAGACAGGACAAGCAGTCGGCTTGCATTATTCAGGTGAATTCATGAAGGCCAACTATGCGGTACGAGCGGCAGCGGTGGATGATCGCCTCCAACGGATAACTCGTGGCGGACAGCGGATTCCTTCAGCGCCTTTTCCTTCGTCCGAGGATAACGAGACGACCCGGCAGGAGTCGGAAAATCAGGCTAAAAACTGCGTCACTTGGACAATTCCGTTGGAGATTACAGTTCGCATTGGCAATCCGAAGCAGGGTGTCCCACCAACAGTTAGTCTGGCTAAAGGCGTAACCCAAGTTTTAAATGTGACAGATAACTACGAGGCAGCGCTGCAGGAAGGAAAACAAAGACTAAGCGGGAATGCGGATGTTATTGCTGTCAGATTGGGATACCGCTTCAAAGATGGCTGGATTACCGACGAACGCGTGGTTGTAGTGGAAGTGCGAAATAAACTCTCGCCATACCGCCTGGAAGATTCTGGAAAAGCTCCAATTCCTAAAGAATTCTGTGGGGTCGGCGTAGATGTCCGGACTGGTTCGCTTGTCGCCCAGTTGCAGAATCAGGGCCTGGAACTTCCTTTCTTAGAGAGAGTACCAACCGCCGGGAAGTATCGCAGACCTCCGGATCTGTCCTTACAGCCCGTTGACGATCCGGTCAAAGGGATCTTCCACGTCAGCCCTGACGCCGGTTTTCCGAATCTCAAAGCATTTCTGTCACGGACAAAGGAACGTCTCACCGCGACCATGTACGAATTCGATGCTGAACATATCTTGAAAGCTCTTATTGAGGCAATGTCTTCCGACGGTCGGTCGTTGGAGATGGTTACGCAAGATCGATCGCCAAAGTCGGACGATATTGAAGAGATGGTCGAGAAGCTGAAAAACGCACTCGGAGGGAAATTCGATCAGGTCTGGGCATCGGTCGGAAAGGGATTGCTGTTTCCATCTGCGTACCACATCAAAGTGTCGGTAAGGGATGGAGAGGAAACGTGGCTATCCAGCGGCAACTGGAAAAATTCCGGTCAACCGGATATCGCGCCAGCCGCCGAGGGCGAAACTAAGTGGACTCCACTCCTCAAAACAAACCGAGAATGGCATGCGATCATCGAGAGCGAGAACTTGGCTCAACAGTTCGAGGCATACATCAAGTACGATTTCGAGGAAGCCAAGAGAGTACCTTTGCCGGAGTCTGCCGAGCCAGATTTGGCGCTGCCCGAGGTATTTGTTCCCGATGAGGCATTTCTTGAAGAGCGCGTGACCGGAAATCCGAAGTATTTTGAGCCGTTGGTAAGAGAAGGACGACTACGAATACAACCACTGCTTACTCCGGACAACTACCAACCTTTTATATTGAGTGTCCTAGAGTCCGCTGAAAAATCGATATATTTCCAGAACCAATCTTTCAATCTTCTTCCGACAAAAAATGGCGAGGATCCAAATAGTAAGAATTTTCTCGATTTGCTTCAAGTGTTAAGAGATAAGCAGAAAACCTGCGACGTCAGAATTATCTTTCGTGACGGGCGTGAATTCAGCAAGGATACGACTAAGCAGGACGAGCTGCTAGAGCGGCTGAAGACTTTTGGATTCGATACGGACAAGATTCGGATTCAGATGCATTGCCATACGAAGGGAATTATTGTTGATTCTTCGGTCGTGGTTTTGGGGAGCCACAATTGGACAAATGAGGGAGCCCTTTTCAATCGGGACGCAAGTCTGATTGTGAGGGATCCGGAAGTCGCTCGGTATTTCGAAGCAATATTCTTGTTCGACTGGGAACATCTGGCCCACCAAAAAGTGGATGAGTTGGTCGGAGGTATGCGGATAGCGCAACCTAACGAACCAACACCGCCGGGAATGCGGCGGGTGCCGCTCGCAAAATTATTTGAGGACTGAAAACCGGGATCGTAGTCCGTTTGGAAGTCTGCCGATACCAATCACGGCGAAAAGTTGCGCCACCCGGCGGTGCTTGCGAAAGGACATCAATGAGGGTTCTCGCAATCTTCAACAAATGGTGGGAATGCGATCCGGGCATTGCCGCTTTAATCAATCAAAACGGACGGCCAGCGGGTCTTCCGTGGCCCGTCTCGCTGGCGGGTATCAAACAACGTCCTGATAGGGCAGCATTGCCTCCGGAAAACCCGGCGCCCCTCGCGAGGGCCATTTTTTACATGAAGAGGTTCTATGTGGAACTGTGGTGTATTTCCGATCTGTTGGAGCACTTGGAAGACAAACCCAACTTCCAATCAAGCACGCAACGAAAAGCCGGTTACATGGGGAAGATATTCAGAGGGGAATCCCCAGGTCTTGTGGTTGCTCTAGGGACGGCAGGATGTCCAGACGCTCGATCAGAAAACGGAAACGTAGTCGTGGGCACGAAATGCTTCATTCACGATCCGAACGGCGAGGCGAGTAATCCCGACAGCCAATGGAATGTCGGACCATTTGATCGGATAATTGATTCTTCATTGTCGGCTGATTCATTCAAGAAAATCTGTGGTATTCCCAAAGCATCCGCAAGGTTTCTGTTACCTCCTCTAAATCCCGCCGATGCACCAAGGGTGTTGGCCGAGTATCCAAATGTTGGATTGTCTGGGGTCAATGTCACGGATTATGCAAAATATGCTCAAGCAGACTCCGATACCTTGTCGGCTTTCAACAAGCTGAATTCAGGACTTCCGGCGAAATCTCTCGAAACCACCCATGGACTTATCCGTTCTCAATCCTCAGCGCCTTTTCTTTTTATTTCCGGGATCACTGACCGCGTGGGTTATTTCGATACGGAAGTACAACCGCGACCTTATGCACAGAACACCGTGGCGGCATACAACGCGGGAATTGTCCTCGGAGAAATCTTAGCAGCGATGGACTCGGCGGAAGTTGCGGATTTTAAAACCCCGATGTGAACTGATATCGGGGTGTGCTCGAATCACGACCCAGCAATGGCGGCAGCTACCTTCGATTGACAAATGATTGACGCAAGGTTGATTGCCCCGTTCTTGGTACAATTTTCAGAATACCCTTTATCGTGCTGATGAAGGCCAACAGGTTGCCATTCCATAGTGAAACAAGGCGAGCCCGAAGAGCTCCGTGTCAACTCCGCCCGTTTTGTCACTGACTCCTCAGCGTCGTGGAATCGGGGAGCGAGCGTCTACGTGCGACACAGTTCTTCCGCAAATTATATATTGTGAAACCGAAGCGTCGGCGGAGTTCCTGCCTCGCAAATCGCGTCCGAAGGCTTCAATCGACTTCTACACGTCGCCGCAACAGGTTCAGTATCAATCGCTGCGAGACCCACAGAATCCGATGGATTTCAATAAGCCGTGGAATCTGGTTCGGGACCAAGAGGTCGGTCGTTTTGTTCCGTTTGTTCCGGTTGGCTGGGCTAAGCGGCTGCAACGCATTGAGGGCACAAGCCTTATTTAAGTGCTTGTCGTTTCGATCCCCACCGCCCCTACCAGCTTTCTTATTCACTCTACAGAACTTGTGACTTCCGCGAGGCAGCAAAGGGCAGCAATAAGAGCGAAGCGCGTCGGCAGATAGCAGGTGAATCTCGCGGCATGGATGGCAAGCCGACGAAATCGCCCCACTCAACAGCGTTCTAGAGATTCCTAATTGCTCGCGAGAGTAGATCGCGGTGGCCGTCACCATGTTTGTTGCACATCATGTTATGCAACGAAAAGACCTAATATTTCTGCACCCAGCGCGGCGGTCGCCGAAGCTCCCGCAATTTCCTAGCGCATTCGCATTGAGGGCTATTAACCCGATTCCAAACAAGATCGGCGAGGTATCGTTTCAGCGAAGGTTCTGAAACTCTTCTTACTGATCTTCAGTGACCGAATCTTGGACTCCAGGGTAGATCGGGCTATGCCCAGTTTGGTGGCCGCCCCACAAGGTCCGAAGACCCGCCCTGCGCTTTCTCGCAAGGCACCCTCAATTATCTCTTTTTCCTGAGCGGCGAGCTTTTCGGAGAGGTCCAGCGGGATTTTCGGTGCGGTCGCAAGTGGTTGCCGAGCAAGCCAGGTCTTGTCGACCGAGAAATTCTCTGTTTCGCACATGATGACAGATCGCTCAATCACGTTCTGCAATTCGCGGATGTTCCCTGGCCAGGGGTAGGAGCGAAGCGAGTCGAGGCTTTCTTTGGTTATCCCCTGTATGTTCTTTCCCGCTTTCCTCGCGCAATGATCGACGAAGTATTCGACCAGCACAGGAATGTCTTCTCGTCGTTCCCGAAGAGGAGGCATCTCAATCGGAAAAACGTTGAGCCGGTAAAACAGGTCGCTACGAAAGGTGCCGGCAGCCATGGCTGTCCGCAAGTCACGGTTCGTGGCCGCAACCACTCGAACATTTGTTTGGATGGATCGAGTTCCGCCGACACGCTCAAATTCGTGTTCTTGCAAAACGCGCAGCAGAGCAATCTGGGTTTCGAGAGGAAGCTCTCCCACTTCATCGAGGAAGATTGTGCCTCCCTGTGCCAATTCGAAACGGCCCAGGCGCCGCTGCAACGCTCCAGTGAAAGAGCCCTTCTCATGGCCAAACAACTCTGAGGCGATCAAGTCGCGCGGGACGGCAGCACAGTTGACACAGACAAAAGCTCGTGAGGATCGGTGAGATCGCCTGTGAATGGCGCGCGCAACAAGTTCCTTGCCTGTCCCGGTTTCGCCGGTGACCAAAACGGTGGCGTCTGTGGGGGCAACCTTAGACACAAGAGAGAGTACTTTTTGCAAGGCACCGGAACTCCCGACGATCTCCTCGCAAATCGACGTACTGTCGATTCCATCTCGCAGAGCCAGGTTCTCGTGCTGGAGTCTCTCTTGAGACTGTTTTGGATCCGCGATGAATATTGTCGCGCTAGCCATGAGTTACCCCCTAACCTAGAATCGTTGCACCTTTCTAAATCTCTTTGTTCATTGCGCGCATTGTGGAGCCTGTCTCGTCTGCGAACAACCCCAAATGGGGTCACGGACTCGCAACTAATTCGAGGCGCGCCTAGTGCCTATATCAGGCGGGGAGAAGTACTCTTTTGGGTGATAGAGAACGAACTCTGCCCAAGAAACCAAAATGGAGGTTCGTTGTTTTCTACGTGGGAGGTACTTCGTAATGCCATCATCAGAGGGACTTTAGCGTCCAAGAATATCAATTCGCTTCCGACCAAACAGCCGGGCGTCCACGGACCATGCGCCCGGTCCAAGCATGACGAGGCTTACTCCGAGCGCCGCGAGCAAGAGGTGCATGCCGGGTGTGCCACCTCGACCGAAGATAATCCAAGCCTCGATGATTGCTTGCAAAGTTCCTGCAACAGGCGTCCACAATCCGGCTAGCAGCAAACTTCCGACGCCGATCGCGATGAATCTTGCGAGAAGCCCGTCATGGGGTGCCCCCCAAAACCCGGAGCAGCCTTCAAGTAAAAGTGGGATGGCTGCCGCTAGGCGCAGGACAAGGAGTCCAGCCCCGGGCCAACCGCCAGGAAACATCGTAAACAATCGTTGCAAGTTTTCCCCTTACTTCGCCGCAATTTCACACTCGTACGAGGCGAATGTAACGGGATAGCCGGACCCTGCGAATCCCCAAAATGTGGGGGCGCTTTAGACTCTTTTGGGTGGTTTATAAGGGATTTACAATTCGATGATTCCGCGCTTCAAAGCTGCGGTCACCGCGTGGGTTCGGTCATTGACGCCAAGCTTGGAAAGGATGCTCTTAACGTGGCCCTTGACCGTATCCTCCGATATCGCTAGCTGATCGGCGACCAGCTTGTTCGAATTTCCCGCTGCAATCAGGGAAAGAACCTCAATCTCTCTTTCACTCAGAGAGTCATCAGCAGCATGGCTGGCGAGTTCGGCGGCGACCTCCGCGTGAATGAATTTTTTGCCGGCTCGAACCGCTCGGATCGTCTCCAGCAGATCCTTCCGCACGTTGCCTTTTAAGATATAAGCTTGCGCGCCGGCTTTCATGGCCCGCTTGCACAGCGCGTCGCCCGCGTAGGTCGTCAGCACGATGATCCGCGCCTCTGGAAATTCGCTCCGAATCGCAATGAGCGCATCGATGCCATTCATTTCTGGCATTTGCAAGTCCATCAAAGTGACGTCCGGCTGGTGCGCCCGGAACTGTTCGATGGCCTCGCGCCCATTCGACGCTTCGCCAACCAAGCGCATATCCTTCTGAATGGCGATGAGCGCCGCGACTCCTTCGCGTATCAGAGCGTGGTCGTCAACCGAGAGAACGCGAATTACAGTAGGACTTGTGCCCGTCTTAGGACTGCTGCCCATCGGATTCCCCAATCTTCTTTCGCCATAACCAGAATCTGCGACGCGGTTCGGATTTGCCGTAAGCGATTGCGCCAGGAACCCTCAACTTAATTTCCGTCCCAGCTCCGTGTTGGCTCCAGACTTCCAGTTTCCCGCCAAAGCTCTTGGCGCGTTCGCGCATCCCCGGCAACCCCCAGTGTCCTGCACGCGCTCCCTGATTGGCAACCTCAGGATCAATCCCACCCCCGTCGTCTCGAACATGCAAAAGAAACTCGGAATCACTGTAGGTAATCTCCGCTTCGATCTTCTGCGCTCGGGAATGGAGGAACGCGTTTCGCAACGCCTCGCGCGCAATGCGGTAGATTTCATCGCGAAGAATGGGATTCAGCTCTCGTTGATTTCCTTCCAGCAACACGCGCACGCACGGCACCAATCCGTTGCCGCTCTGTAGCGCCAGTTCCTTGCCCAGTGCGGTCAGTGCCTGCGCAATGTCGCTGTCGCCCAGGATGGGCTCGCGCAAGTTCGAGACTGTGTCCCGGCCTTCCGCGATGGCTTTGTCTCCGCGCTCCAGAGCGATGTCGAGCGCTTGCGCGGCTTCGCTCGCTTGTCCGGGAAGCAGGTCGCGCACCGCTTGTAACCGGAACATCAATCCTTGAAATCCCTGCAACAAGGAATCATGGAGTTCGCGAGCGATGCGCGTCCGCTCGTTGACGCGTGCTTCCAGTCCCGCGTTGAACTCCCGCGCCAGTTGTTGCAGCCGCAGTTGATACAGTGCCCAGAGCAATAGCACAAAAGCGGCCACGCCCGACAAGCGGAACCAATTAGTCTGGTAGTAAGCCGACGCGACGGAAAAATCCAGGAACGCGCCTTCCTCATTCCACACCCCGCTGTTATTACAAGCCATCACCCGGAACCGGTATTTGCGCGGCGAAAGATTGGTATAGAACGCTTGCCGCCGATTGCCGGCCTCCTGCCAATCGCGGTCCCATCCTTCCAGCTTGTAGCGAAAGAGCACCTTCTCCGGCGCGACCAAGCTGAGCGCCGTATAGTCGAGCTCCACATCGCGCACCAGCGGGGGAAGGCTTAGTTGGCTGCTGGAGCTGGAGTTGTAGTTCTTGTGGTCGGCAATGATCTCTTGGATGTGCACCGGCGGCGGAAGCTTGTTAAACGGAAGGTGCCGCGGGTCGACGACACTAACACCGTCGAAGGGTAAGAACCAGAGTCGCCCGTCGGGGGACTTAGCAACGGGCGGCGAGTATCCGCCGGGCGTATGTATTCTGACACCATCGCCACTGTCGAAAACCGTGACTTGGATCATCCGCTTCGCATTCTCATCTTTTTCCGCTGCAATCCAAGCATCCAGCTCAGGCCTCGCAATTCGCACGAGCCCGCAAGCCATGTAAAGCCACAACGAATTGGCGTCGCCTTCCATCGACCAATGAACGGTATCGCAAGGCAATCCGTTCTTACTGCTCAGTGTGGCAAAACGGCGGTTTTTCAATCGGCTGAGTCCGCCGTCAGTAGCGGCCCAGAGCGTGCCGTCGGGATCGAGCCGAAGGGCGTTGACAGGGCCTTCGGCCAGTCCTTCGGCCGCTGCGTAAGATGTGTGGACTTGACCGTTAGCGAAATACGTGACTCCACCTTGAAGAAATCCCATCCATAGCCCACCCCGCAATGGATCAGCGGCCAGAGCACTAGCAGAGTCCGTATGTCCCAGCGCAGCCCAGGGAATCCGCTGGACCACAGCGTCCCCGACCAAATGAAAAAGACCGAACTCCTGATTGGCGACCCAGAGACTGCCTGCGGTGTCCTCGGCGATGCCGTGCGCCGGACCGCCCGTAACACCAGGCACGGGAATAAATCGGCTGTTCTGCAAGTAGCCGAATTCGCGACTGGTAGAGGCCCAAATTCGCCCACGAGTATCCTGGAAAAGGGAATTCGGGTTTTGTCCGTTGAGTTTGCCGTTTCGTCCGCCGTAAACCGTAATTTGCCCGCCCTTCCATCGGTTCAAACCACCATAAGTGCTGAGCCAAACACCTCCGTCTCTGTCGGCTAGAACAGACCCGACTGCGGCATTCAACAGGCCCTGCTTCGAAGAAAAGGTGGCGATCGCAAAGTCGCGAAAACGGTCGAGGCCCCCGGTGGTCGCTACCCAAACATTGCCTTCGCGGTCTTCGAAAAGAGAGTGGGCCCATTCGCCCGAGAGGCCATCAGACGACGAAAACACGTCCGTCTTTCCCTGATGTACGTGCAGAAGGCCACGGTCTGCTGTTCCGATCCAAAGACTGCCATCATGATCCATGAACAAAGTTAGGGCTCGAATTTCGTGCACTGAACCTGTGGTGGGATAGGCTTCGGGTTTTCCGTCAATGAGTCTGTAAAGTCCGCCCTTCCATGCGAAGAGGATTGCGTCGTCAGCATCTTCCGTCAAAGCGAGAATGCCGTTCGCCTCGCCCGGGAGGGGATAAAATCTCGGCGGTCCGGGTTGCCATCGCCAGATCCCTTTCTGCACTCCAGCCCAGAGATTGCCCTTGCTGTCCTCAAGCAGACTGGCGACCCATGGTCCGAAGCCGCCATCTTCTCCGTAGCACTGAACGGTGCCCTTCTGGACCTCGCAAAGCCTCCCCGCCGGAACGCCGTACGCTCCCGCCCAAACCGTACCCTGCCGATCCTCTAGAAGCCTTTCAACGATAAACTTCGCTAGTTTCGGGTAATACGTGAGCTTGCCGTCCTTCCAACTCGCAAGCCCTTTCGCCGTGCCAATCCAGAGTGTGCCGTCCCGTGCGGTAAGCAAGGCCCGAATGTCGGTCGAGGGCAGGCTTTGACCCTGCGGAGGCTGCCAGGACACCGCTTTGTTACCATCGAAGCGAAGCAACCCGAATTCCGTACCGAGCCATAGGTAACCGTCGGGTGTTTGGGTAATCGAGTTGATTATGCCTTTTGAGAAGCCCTCGCGAATCTTCCACGCCGTGTGCGCGTACTGACTCACGTCCAGCGCTGGATCCAACGCCGACGCGCTCGGGCACCACGTCAGCAGGCAAGCCAAAGCAATGCCTGGCGTGAGACCAAATCGTACTCGTCGGTGGGTGTTTTCCACGGCTCAAAATCTTACTCTCATTTATCTCAGCGGAGGGGCCATTTGCATCCCTCTTTTGAGGTGTAGCGAGGCGACCCCTTTGAGAGTCACTGAGCGACCCCTTTGGGTGTTGACCCCTCAGCAGGCCAAGAGTACGCTCCCGGCCTCGACGTTTCCTTGGGGTGAGATTATGCGTGTCCCCGCCCTTGCCGCGTGCCTGTTACTCGTTTTCTCCTCGCCTGGTCTGCGCGCCCAGTCCACCAACGCCGCGGTCTCTGGTCGCGTCACCGATCCCTCCAAAGCCTTCATCGCCGATGCCAAAATCGCCGCCTTCAGCACCGCCACAAATTTACGTTACGAAACGACGACCAACACCTCCGGCGAATACTATTTGACCAATCTTCCCCCCGGTAGGTATCGCCTCGAAATCGAAAAACCCGGCTTCAAAAAACTAATCAAGCCAGACGTCACCCTCCACGTCCAGGACGCTCTCGCAATCGACTTCCAGATGACCCTTGGTTCCACGTCCGAGACCGTCACCGTGGAATCCGGCACGCCGCTGCTGAATACCGACTCCGCGACAGTCAGCACCGTGATCGACCAAACCTTCGTCGGTAATTTCCCTCTCAATGGCCGGAGTTTTCAGACGTTGATACAGCTCACGCCCGGCGTGGTCGTGACTGCTACGGCTTTCGACGATCAAGGGCAATTCAGCGTGAACGGGCAGCGCGCAGACGCCAATTACTTCACCGTGGATGGCGTTAGCGCCAATTTCGGCGTCACGGGGTACTTTCCGCTGGTTCAGTCGGCTGGTGGAGCGCTGCCTGCGCTCAGTGCTTCTGGTGGGACCAACAGTTTGGTGTCGGTTGACGCCATGCAGGAGTTTCGCGTCCAAACCTCTTCATTTGCTCCCGAGTTCGGCCGGACTCCCGGCGGACAAATTTCCATCGTCACGCGCTCCGGAACGAATGCTTTTCACGGCACGCTCTTCGAGTATTTTCGCAACAACGTTCTGGACGCCAACGATTGGTTCTCCAATTTCAACCACTTGCCCAAACCTGAAGAGCGGCAGAATGACTTCGGCGGAGTCTTCGGCGGCCCCATCTTGAAAGACAAGACGTTCTTCTTCTTTTCCTACGAGGGTCTGCGCTTGCGCCAGCCCGCAACCCAGGAAACCGTAGTCCCGGACACGACGTCGCGGCAGCAAGCCCCGGCCGCCATCCAGCCGTACTTGAACGCATTTCCTGCCGCGAATGGGGCTGAACTCGGCTTGGGTCTGGCGCAGTTCAATGCCGGATTCTCCAATCCGTCGTCGCTGAACGCCTACAGCGTCCGTGTAGATCACATCATCACCTCGAACCTCAACTTGTTTGGCCGCTACACCTATTCGCCGTCAAGTATCGACCAGCGAGGTCCCTTTGGTGTGCTGAGCACCACGGAGTCTCTTTCTTCCTCCGTTCAAACCGTCACGATTGGCTTCACTCAACTGATCAAACCCCAAATTAGCAACGAAGTGCGAGCCAATTACAGCAATCAAAGGGTTTCCACCAAGATCGCTGTTGATCACTTCGGCGGAGCTGTACCGATTCCTGACTCGGCGTTGTTCCCAAACGGATTCTCATCTTCGAGCAGCAACTTCCAACTCCTTATCGATGGGGTTGGAAGCTACTCTCAGGGCCTGCAGGGGATAGACGAACAACGGCAGGTCAACCTTATCGACAACCTTTCGGTCTCGCATGGTGCCCATCAAACAAAGCTCGGCGTGGACTATCGTTGGCTATCCCCTTTCAGCCGTCCGAACACCTACAACCAATTTGTGGAGCTCGCGGGTGTGACGTGTCCCGCACCGCCATCGCCGTGCACGGGAAACGCATTTTCCGGCGCGGCTGAGTTCGTCCTTGTAACGTCCCTTCAGACTGACTCGCTGCTTGCGCGTAATCTCTCCCTCTACGCCCAAGACACATGGAAAATGAAGCCGCGATTCACCGTGACCTACGGATTGCGCTGGGACATCAATCCGCCGCTCAAGGGCAAAAATCTCGGCAATCAGCCTTTCACTGTGACGGGTTTAAACAATCCGGCGACAATTGCGCTTGCGCCTCGTGGTACACCGTTGTATGACACGACTTACCGGAATCTTGCGCCTCGCGTGGGTGTTGCCTACCAGCTATCGAGTGCGCCGAAGTGGGGAAGCGTTCTCCGCGGCGGCTTTGGAATTTTCTACGATCTTGGGCAGGGGTCGCTGGGAGGAGTTTCCAGCTACTTCCCATACCAGGCCGGAAACTTGTTCGCAGGCGTTCCTTTTCCCCTGTCTTCGCAAAACGCCACGCCTCCGGTTATCACAACCAGTCCACCGGTCAGCACTATCCTTGTGGCCGATCCTCACCTAAAGCTTCCGCGCACCTACCAATGGAATCTCGCGCTGGAGCAGTCGCTCGGTAGCAACCAAAGCCTCTCGTTCACATACATCGGCGCGATTGGGCGCAAATTGCTGCGCGACACGAATTTATTTAATCCGAATCCGAATTTTCAGTTTGTCTCGGTGGCAAGCAACACGGCGTCGTCGTATTACTCAGCGCTACAAGTGAAATTTCAACGGCGCTTTTCGCGAGGGTTGCAGGCCCTGACCTCGTACACGTTCTCGCACTCCATCGATATTGCCTCCAGTGATGCGTTCGCCAACTACCGGAACACGCCCGGTGGAGGGGCGTATCCCAACGTCGATCGCGGCGACTCGGATTTCGATATCCGCCACGCATTCACGGCAGGCGTCACCTATGATCTGCCCACGCCGCTATGGAATAAGTTCTCGCGCGCTATATTGGGCGGATGGTCGGTCGATGCTTTTGTCCTGGCGCGCTCAGCTCCGCCAGTCGACGTTCTTGGCGCGATCTACTTTGCAGGAGGAACAGCGCTCTATCCCCGGCCAAACCTCGTGCCCGGCGTGCCGCGTGAGCTGTTCGGCTCGCAATATCCGGGCGGCAAAATATTCAACAGTGCCGCATTCGTCGCGCCGCCTCCCGGAACGCAGGGCAATTTCGGCCGCAACGTCTTGCGTGGATTCGGAGCCACGCAGGCGGATCTTGCGTTGCAGCGCCAATTTCACCTCACCGAGAGGCTGGGGCTCAGTTTTCGATCCGAGTTCTTCAACATCTTCAACCACCCCAACTTCGGCAGCCCCAACAACAACCTAACCAGCCCATTGTTTGGTAACTCCACGCAGATGCTAGCGACCTTCCTGGGCTCCGGCGGCGCCAATGGCGGCTTCAACCCCCTCTACCAGATCGGCGGCCCCCGCTCCATCCAGCTCGCACTCAAGCTCCAATTCTGAGCAACAAACCGGGCCCGCTCGTCCCTTCCCACTCTTCACTGTGGTCTCACTGCTTCAATCCCTGCTGTACTCTCTCCAAGAAAAATGTGCTGGTACCAAGATTTTTTCTCCTTTTTTCCCTTCTCGATGTTCCTTATATAAGTAGGGGTTGCGGCCTGAAGGCTTCAAGGATCTGGACAACGTCACGCGCAGTAAAGGCCGCATAGTTTGTCTCCGTGCTAGAAGTCCAGAGCCGTGGGCCGGATGACGGCCTCGCCGATTTCTACGTCGGCTGGTTGCTCGATGGCGTAAGCTATCGCGCGAGCAATTGACTCCGCCGGAATAGCGATCTTGTAGAACTCGCGCAAATTCTTTCTGGTGTTTTCCTCCGAGCTACCTTCGGGTAGTTCCGTTGCAACCGCGGCAGGAGAGATCACGGTGCAACGAATGTTGTCGGCCTTGAGCTCCATGCGCAGGCCCTCAGTCAGCGCCCGCACGGCGAACTTCGTCGCGCTGTAGACGGTGCCGCCCGGCGCGAAGACTTTGAAGCCCGCGACAGAAGCGATGTTGATGATGTGGCCCACCTTTTGCTTTTGCATGATCGGAAGCACTGCGGCCACCCCATATAAAAGGCCCTTGATGTTCACATCGATCATTCGATCCCATTCTTCGACCTTGAGCGCCGCCATAGGTGCGATGGGCATGATCCCGGAATTGTTCACGATCGCGTCGATTCGGCCGTACTTGTCAACGGTGCCTCTCACCAAAGCCTCGACATCTCCGCGCTTTGTCACATCAGTCTTGAAACCCAGAGCGCTGCCTCCCTTGATGTTAATGTTCCCGACGAGGGCGTCGATTCGATCTTTGCGCCTCGCTCCGAGCGCGACTTTCGCGCCATTCCCTGCGAGAAGGCGAGCCGTGCTTTCGCCAACACCGCTGCTGGCCCCTGTAATTACTACAACTTTGTCGGCGATATTTGACATTCCCATTCTCTCTTTTTCTCTTTGTTAAGGATTCGGCTGCCATCTTTCAAAAGGCAAATGGATTGAAAAGGGCGGAGGAGGCTCCGCCCCTCAGGTTTTACTTGTGAGCTGCAATGGCAACGGGAACCGCGTATTCGGGAAATTTCGTGGCTGGCGCGCCGTGTACCATTGTGTATGCGTACTCGACGCCGATCCCGTATGCTCCGTAGTGGTTCTTGACGATGTCCATCACGGCATCGTAGGTTCCGCGATGGGCCCAATCACGCTGCCATTCGAGCATGACCTGCATTGAGGTGACCGGCTTTGCGCCAGCTTGAATGACGCGCTTCATCGCGTTGTCATGAGCAAGCTGGCTCACGTCGCCGCAGCAATCCTCTACGACATAGACTTCGTAGCCGTCATGAATGGCCTGCACCGTCGGAAACGCAACACAGACTTCTGTCCAAAGGCCGGCAATGAGAATCTTCTTGCGCCCGCTTTTTTCGATCGCGGCGACAAAGTGTTTGTCGTCCCACGAGTTCATGGACGAACGCTCGATGGGTTCCTGCCCCGGGAATACGGCTCGCAGTTGCGGCCACATATTCCCGCTGAAGGACTTCGTCTCAACTGTTGTCAAAACCACAGGTACATCGAACACCCTTGCAGCTTTTCCGAAGGCCACGGTGTTGTTGATGATTCCCTGGCGGTCGAAATTGCTTGTTCCAAACAGCATTTGGCCCTGATGGTCGATCAGCGCCAAAACGCAATTGTCCGGAGTCAAGAGTCCCTTCTCACTCAGTTTTGGACGATTGCCGTTTGATGATTGTTGAGCCATACGATTTCAGTTCTCCTTCAATTCGCGAAAGCGTCATTTCATTCCTTCGGCCTTGTCGAATGAAAATCAAATTGAAGTAAGGCAGCTGAACGGCCAGCGGTAAGTTACTGACAATAAAGGGTCGGACACCAACAAAAGTGTCCGGTATTTCAACAATGACGAAATTTCGGGCAGAACAGGCGCTAGTAGTTCGTGTAAATCGGCAGCGGAACAAAAGGATCGAAACCGTCGAAACGAGCGGACCGCTCAGCTACTCTCGGGGATAGTGCTTCTTGACGTCCGATCGAATAGGTCAGCTTTGCCATGTGTGCGGGTCGGTCCTAGGATTGTTCCCTGGCGCGATATTGGCAGGTAGTCTTAGGTTCCAAGCTCCACTGTGAAGCGCTTCTTGTTGATGTTTAGTGACCGAATCTTTGATTCGAGTGTGGAGCGCGCAAGCCCTAACTTGGCGGCCGCGCCTGACGGTCCGAAAACCCGTCCTTGGCTTTCTCGCAAAGCTTCTTCGATTACTTCTCTTTCTGTAGCTACCAGCATCTGCGAAAAGTGCAGCTTACATCCTAGTCTCGTATCACGAGGCTGTTGCGATAGCCAGCTTTTGTCTACAGACAAATTCTCCGTTTCACACACAATTACGGATCGTTCGATGACGTTTTGTAATTCGCGTATGTTGCCAGGCCAAGGATATGATTGAAGCAATTCGAGCGTCTTCTTGTTGACCCGCTTTATGTTCTTGCCAGCTTTTCGCGCATAGCGATCGATAAAGTATTCGACCAGCAGAGGGATGTCCTCTCTTCGTTCTCGAAGAGAGGGTATCTCAATCGGGAAAACATGCAGCCGATAAAACAAATCACGACGAAAGGACCCAGCGCTGATGGCGGCCTGCAAGTCCCGGTTTGTGGCGGCGATGACTCGAACATCCGCGTGGATTCGACGAGTGCCGCCGACACGCTCAAACTCGTGCTCCTGCAAGACACGAAGCAGAGCAAGCTGAGTCTCGGCTGGAAGCTCACCGACTTCGTCGAGGAAGAGCGTGCCGCCATTTGCTAATTCAAACCGGCCCAGGCGCTGCTGAGTCGCGCCCGTGAAGGCCCCCCTCTCATGGCCGAACAATTCCGAGGCGATCAGATCACGGGGGATTGCGGCGCAGTTCACGCTGACGAAGGCGCGTGAAGCACGATGTGATCGTCGGTGGATGGCGCGAGCAACAAGCTCTTTGCCGGTTCCCGTCTCACCCGTTATGAGAACAGTGGAGTCACTTGGTGCGACCTTGGAAATACGCAAGAGTACCGCTTGCAAAGCCGGTGAGGTTCCAACGATCTCCTCAAACATCGATGCCTTGTTAATTTCTTCGCGAAGGGCAACGTTTTCCTGCCGAAGCCTCTCCTCAGCTCTCTTGCGTTCATCAATATCCGTTAACCCAACATACCAACGTTTGACCTGTCCCTTGTCGTCGTGCAGCGGATTGTGACGAGCCAGAAACCAGCGATAATTCCCATCCGCTCCCCGCACACGGAGTTCCGACTCGTAAGCGGAGCCACTGGAGCGATTAGCATCGAAATCGCGCGTCGCTCGTTCCCGGTCATCAGGATGAACGAACAAACTGGAGCGAAAAGAAAGTCCGGTTGTTTGCTGCCACTCTTCAAGACTAACGCCGTAGTAATCGAGCGCAACGCGGTTGGCATAAAGACGTTCACCGCCGGGTCCATATACCCTCACCTGTTGGGGCGCGAGGTCCAGAATCTGCCGGAACTCTCCTTCCTGCCTCCGGATCCTTTCTTCGGCAGCCTTGCGCTCGGTGATGTCCGTCACCGCCCCGACAAACTCGAGGTTGCCCGCCTTATCTTTCATTGCGTGAGCCACAACGTGAACATACTTAACTGAATCGTCGGGCAACAAGAGCCGATATTCCAGATTGCAATCCTTCCCTTGACCGGTCGCATGACTGATTTGCGCTTGAACCATAGCCTTGTCGTCGGGATGAACCCGTGTAAGGATTGCTTCCACGGCAGGTTTGGCGCTACGGTCGTATCCAAAAATTCGAAAGGTCTCGTCTGACCAGAACATCTCACCCGATGAGGCTTTGCACCCAAAGCTGCCGGTGTGACTGATTCTTTGCGCTTCGGCGAGATAGGCTTCGCTTCGCCGGATAGCTTCTTCCGTGACTCTATGCTCCGTGATATCCATTACCGCGCCAATGACCTCGATGCCGCCGGTTTCATCTCTCTCCGCTTTTCCGACGACGTGTAAATATTTAATCCTCCCGTCCGACATCACTAGGCGATGCTCGAGATCAATTTCTTCTCCTCTGGTAGCAGCGCCTATTGCCATTTCCACCAGAGGCATATCCTGCGGATGAACCCGCTCCAAAATCATTGGCATTGAAACTTTTGAGGAAGGGGCGAATTCAAAAATACGGAAAGTCTCGTCTGACCAGACAATCTCTCCGGTGAGGGGATTCCACCCGAAACTGCCTGTATGGCTGAGCCTTTGGGCCTCTGCCAGATAGGCCTCGCGACGTCGGAGTTCCCGAGTGAGCCCGTGGTCCGTAACGTTCATCCCTGTCTCGAGGAACTTCGACGCTTCCGCATTCCCGCAGATGGACTTGCGATTTGAAGCAACGAACGGAATCATTTCTTGTCGGACCGACCAGATTAGAGCCTCGGTCCTGCCTCTCCGGGCTCAACGCTAGCCTGCTTGTGGTCCGCTCGACGCCACTTTGACTCTTTCCCGATTTGGATGTAAATACACTTGGGTATTATTTCGCGCTTATTTTTATTATCTATTTGCAGATGAATGAGTTAGAAGGTGGTATTGACCCGAACCCGCAGGGGAGTTTAGCCGTGGCGCCATGAATAAGTCGACCAATCTGCCCGAGCTAGTCCGATTTGGAACATTTGAGCTCAACGTCCGAACCGGTGAACTTGTCTCGATCGGAACGGGGGCCGTGGAAGCTGGGTCCGCAAAAGTCCTGCTCCGCGAGCAGCCCTTCCAGATTCTGCGAATCCTGGTGGAGCGCCAGGGCAACCTTGTTACCCGCCAGGAAATACGCCAGATTCTTTGGCCGGACGATACAGTCGTGGAATTCGATCGAAGCATTAACGTTGCAATGGCGATCCTGCGCAAGGCGCTCGCAGACGATGCCGACCATCCCAAGTACATTGAAACTCTGACGGGGCGCGGATACCGGCTGATCGCACCAGTCGAATGGCACCCGAGTCAGACGGCCGCTCAGGGCTTACTCGAACCGCGAGCCGAAACGCTCCCCAGGATCGAAGGCCAAATAAGTGAGCGGGAACCAAGAGCACCGAAGTATTGGCTGAAAGCGGCGGTCGTGGCTGTGTCTGCTGTCATGTTGGTGGGCCTCGACTATAGGTCCTGGCGACACTTTTGGGACGCAACACCACCAAGCTCGCAAAAAATCATGCTCGCCGTACTGCCGTTTGCGAATCTCACGGGTGATCCCAATAAGGAATATCTAGCGGACGGTCTGACAGAAGAAACGATTTCACAGTTGGGCCAGCTTAACCCGGAACAGTTGGGGGTGATCGCGCGAACTTCCGTTATGGGATACAAGCACAAGGACGAACGCCTGGACCAGATTGGACGCGAACTATCTGTGCAATATGTTCTGGAAAACAGCCTCCGCGAAAGCGGAGATCACCTACGCTTTACCGCTCAGCTGATTCAGGTGAAGGACCAAACTCACCTGTGGTCACAGGATTACGACTATGCAGCGAAAGACACTCTTAATGTCGAAGACGAAGTAGCCAAAGCTGTTGCGCGCGAAATCCGGGTGCGGTTGACTTCGCAACAGCGAGCAGAGTTGGCCCAGGCCCACCCTGTGAATCCGGAAGCCTTCGATGCCTACTTGAGGGGATACCACTTCTTTTATGGGAACACGGACAAAGATGCGGACATGGCTGCAAGATATTTCGAACGAGCAACCCAGCTTGATCCCTCCTATGCATTGGCTTGGGCATGGTTGTCTCGGGCACGCAACTGGCAGGCCAATGAGGGTCTAATTCCTATGGAAGAGGGTCGCCGGCTTTCGCGGGAAGCAGTTGAACGAGCTTTATCGTTGAACCCGAACCTAGCAGCGGCCCATTTCCAAATGGGACATATTAAGCAACAGGTCGACTACGATTGGGCCGGAGCGAATGCTTCCTATCAGCGGGCGGTTGCTCTCGAACCTGGAAATCCCGAGAACGTGAGAACGGCAGCTTACCCGGCACTTTATCTCGGACGCTCTGACGAAGCTCTTCGACTAGCCCGCAGGGGCGTTGATTTGGACCCGCTGAATGCAGATAGTTGGGCGGTCCTTGCAGAGATAGAGTCATATTTGGGGCCGCTAGCCCAGTCTGCAGCGGATAGCAAGAAGGCTCTTGAGGTGGACCCCGATAATGGGTTCATCCCGATTGATTTAAGCCGAACCTATCTGCTGCAAGGGCGGCCGCAAGATGCTTTGCGTGAAATCGAGCGCGTACACAACGCTCCCTCCCGTGCGTGGCTGTATGCGCTTACGTATTACGCGCTTGGTCGGAAAAAGGAGTCGGACGTCGCATTGAGTGAATTGATCACGAAATACCATGCAAGTAATGCGTTCGAGATCGCCACGATTTATGCTTTCCGGAACCAGACCGACGAAGCGTTCGAGTGGCTGGACCGAGCTTATGCCCAACGTGATCCCAGTATGATGTCTACAAAAATGGAGCCCCTACTGAACAGCTTGCACAACGACCCGCGATTTGCCGCGCTCTTGAAGAAACTAAACCTGCCGAATTGAGTTACGTTGTCCTATCTATTTAAGAGCAATTTGTGGGAGACGGATCCCTCAAGTCCTTCCATGAGAAGGCCTGCTAGGCGACTTATCCCGTATTACGGGCAACCCTTCCATAACCTAGTCAGGGAAGTTTAGCGATCACGGTAGCTTGTCGAAAAAGAGATAAATGGCGGCAATCTGGCCGTCCCGGGCAATGATGAAATCAGTCCCGGCGAGTGCTGGCGCCTCACCGGGGCGGCCCTCCACCCATCGCGCGCGCCCGCCGTTGCCCCGCTTCCTCGGGCTCACCGATTCACTGATACCGAAAGTCATGGAAAGGGTCTTGCCAGCCGAAGAGTCCAAGAAGAGTCGCGGTGAATACAACGCGTATCGTTTGCATGGTCACGCAGGAGGTCGAAGTTTGCATTCGAGTAGTTCGCTGGTTGCACAAGTCCGCTTTGTTCAAGAATGGGGCGATCCACAGCCATATCGACTGTCGAACGCTCGAATCTCGCGGCGGTGCCGTACTTAGGCAGCGGCTGCGACATAGGGTTTCAGCAACACGATCGCCTCCTAGAATTTGTAACCAGCCCAGAGCGCCCAGTAATTCAAGTTGCGCCCTGGCTCGGTCTGCTTCAAAAACTGTCCCGCGAAAAAAATCCCGTAGTCAGCTTGGAACCATAGATGCCGAGTGGCCTGCCAGCGCATCTCGGCCCCAGGTCGGTGGCCGACAAATCTTGCGTTACTATTTCCAGACGGTCTAATTAGCATTCCAGGAACGGAATAAACACCGTCTTCTAAGCTTTGACGCCAATAGAAAATCCAGTCTGCTGAAACGGTTACACCATGTCCCCAGTCGGTTAAAACGCGAGGATGTAAGTCTCTAAAGTTGAGCGGTCCAGGACCGGTATCGGCAATCACGCCAAAGTAATTTCCGATTGGAAAGAGGGGATAAAACGTGCCCAGCGTGTTGCTCCTCGGATTGTCACCACTGGAAATATCGGCTTTGAGGCTGAATCTTGGCTTAAGCCGCCAGGTGGGAACTGTGTAGCCCGTATCGCTTGCGACGGTCCATGCTCGGAGACCAGCGGACCCGAAGCTTCCGAATTGCCAAACGCCTTCGAAGTCGAAATCCCATCCACGTTTCTTTTCCGCGATCGGGCTGGAAAACCTTATTCCCAAGCTTTGCCGCTGCTCAGGCGCGGTCCCTCGCTCATAGCTCGCTTGCGCACGATTAAGACCTAAATAATAAGCGTCGATAGATACTCCTCGGGACAGCGGCCTCCATCCATACACTCCCCAAAACTCCACTTGATGATTGGGATAGTCATCGAAAAATCCAAAGTTGTCCAAACGAGGCCGGACGGCGAAAGCGTCGACGCGCCACGGCCCCACTTTATTTAGTAACCGGAATCCGATAAAGCTCAGGCGAACATTCGGGCCTTCACGCACGTCGATCAACCGTCCGGCTCCATACTCCAACTCCTGTATGCCGACGCGTAAGGTTAGCCAATTGCGGTCACCTGTGGTGGCCAGATCCAAAAACGCGTTTTGGAAATCCAGCTTCTTCTCATCAATAGGTCGAGGGCCTCCTATCCTGAAAGACTCCAGGCCAGACTTGAATTGAACAAAGGTCCGAACATGCTTACCGAAGTGCGCGTCAAAACCCAACATGTAGCGTTCAAGGAAGAAGTTGTTCCAATACGGCTGTTGGCCCCAGTTATTGTTGCCAGTCTGCTCCCAGACTTCACGAGCCTCACCGCTAATCGTGAGAAACCAGTCATTGCGTCCGTGACGAAAACGAATGTACTTGACCGGATCCCAAAAATCCTGCCGAAGCTTAGGGTCGGCCAGAAAGCTCCAATCCTCGTTTTCCCTGAGCAATCGATAGCTTCGATCTGGCACGCCCGAGCCGGCAGACGACACGGACTGGGGCCGAGCGGGCGCTTGCACGACAAACAGCGCAACCGCCGCCAGTAGGAGGAAAAATCGCATCACGGTATTTGTTCAACTTCAGTTCGCATTGCCCGCGACTGAGTGGATCTCGGCAATGTATCCGCCCGGGAATTGCACAATCGCAGAGGCTCGCTCATCTGCTGTATGCGGTGTAACCAAAATGTCGACGCCTGCTGCTTTAGCCTTCCTTAGGGTATCGGTCAGGCTCGCCACCTCATATCCGGTCAGCTCCCGGCCGTACGGATACGGAAGGTGACCATCGGTAACGAGCGCGGTTAACTTGCCGAACTTTGATTCGATCCTCACGCGGCGATACGTCTCAGCAGGTCGTCCGATTTCGACGCCCGGTGCGCGCGGTTCATCAGAGACGACACTCCCATGGGAAAATGCGAGAAAGCCGGACACAAATGCATCCACTCGGTCCTGCGAAACATAGACCCGATTCTCCGGAATAGTTTGGAGCGGGGCATAAGATGGCGCGGTGGTGTGCCAGTATAATTGTGTGTTCACGCCACCCGGCCATTGAATGATTGCGTCTTGGCCAATCGGATCGTTGAAGGGAGCGACTAAGACATCCGCGCCCGCGGCCTTGGCGGTCCGGATCGCCTCGTCCACATCGGTGACCAGATAGCCTGTGCGTTCCAACCCGAATGGATAGGGAACCGGCGTCTTGAATCCGAATACTGATACGGTGCCTACAGGAGTCATGACCAGCTGCGACATGGTGCTGCTGGGTGTCGGAGTTACGGTGAAAACGCCCTGCTTGGTTGTTGTGCCACCGAATGTGGCAATCAGGCTCGCGACAAAACGGTCAAAGTCCTGTGGAGCAACGTAGACATGCGTCGTGTCATATTGCGCGCCGACAGCCACGCCCGCCGTTTTGGCTGTCGGTAGACTTTGGGCGAATGTGCTGAAGTATTGCGGTTCGCACGCGAAGCCAATCGTCAGGAAGATAGCAACAGATGCTCCAGTTAGGATCTTTTTCAAGCGCATTCTATTTCTCCTAAGTCGCCAATTGCCTCATCGCTATGAAACTTGTTTCTTGTCTTTCGGCTCTCAGAAAAAAGCTTACTCGCTATGGACATCTCGCGTGTCTATTTCGTCGGTCATGGCGATGTGTTCTGCAAAAATGGAACTTGATTTGTAACGCGTCTTGCTTGATGGAGGATTGTAGAGCTGGCGGTCGTAGCGTTCACCGACAAGGCAAATGGATGCGGCACGCGAAACGTCGAGCTTTTTCGTCTGAATCCAAGTTCCGAACTGCTCGCCAAGTACCATTCCCAAGAGGCCGAGTAATGCAACGATCGGCGGTGCCGGACTCTTTACCCGGATGAGTCCGTAGAGGACACCGACTCCGAGACCAACGATGAAAGATAAAAACAGTACCTTCATTTCGATCCCTCTGGCGAAGCGTGAATCAGAATGCAAAGCAGTCGCAACCCAACCCCCATAGGCCAAGTTCACCTAGCACTTGAAGGTGCGATCGCGTCCCTCCATCTGACGGCGCCTCAACATGCGAACAGGCAGCGGAGTGAGATGCACCAAGAGTTTGGTTCGACGCCTTCGCGTAACCTCCATATTCTTTGACAGGCGACCAGTCTGGGCTCACTGGCAGCGGGGGCGGCGCGAGTTTTGAGAATTCTGCGGTGGCATAGACGACCTTCCCACCCACTATCGTAAGTACCGATTCGAGATGCTTGATTTCTTCCTCGGCAATGGAAAAATAGTCGCCAGAGAGAACCGCCAAGTCGGCGAGCTGGCCGGGTGCGAGGGCTCCCTTTTTTCCGCCTTCCGTAGAAAACCAACTGCTCCCCATGGTGTAGAGCTTGAGTGCTTCTTCACGGTCCAATCGGTTCTCTTGCGGATAAAGACTTAGTCCCCCGACGGTCTTACCGGTGATAAGCCAGTACAGAGAAAGGTAAGGGTTATAACTCGAAACGCGGGTCGCGTCGGTGCCTGCTCCCACTGGAACACCCATTTCCAGCATGCGTCGGATCGGTGGCGTGCGTTTGGCTTGCTGTGAGCCGTGCCGCGCGACGAAATATTCTCCTTGAAAAGCCATGCGGTTCTGCACAGCGATGCCGCCGCCGAGCGCCTTGACGCGCTCGATGTTGCGGTCGGAAATTGTTTCGCAGTGATCGAAGAACCAATGCAGGCCGTCGAAGGGAATCTCCCGATTCACGTCTTCATAGACATTCAGTGCCCGCTCGATGGTTTCGTTGTAGGTAGCGTGCAAGCGAAACGGCCAGCGATTCTCCACAAGATGGCGAATCACCGCTTTCAGCTCGCTTTCCATGACGGGGAGCATGTCCGGGCGCGGCACGAGAAAATCTTCGAAGTCCGCGGCGGAGAAAACCAGCATTTCTCCCGCGCCGTTGACACGATAATAGTCGTCCCCGTCGCCGGGCTTTGTCATTTTGGTCCAGCCCTGGAAGTCCGATAGCTCCTGCTTCGGTTTCTGCGTAAAGAGGTTGTATGCGAGGCGAATCGACAGCTCGCCATTGCGATGCAGTTCGTTCACTACGCCATAGTCGTCGGGATAGTTCTGAAATCCGCCTCCGGCGTCGATCGCGCTGGTGATGCCGAAGCGGTTGAGCTCGCGGAAGAAGAGCCGTGAAGAATTGAGCTGATCTTCACGGGAGAGCTTTGGTCCTTTGGCAAGGGTGGAATAGAGAATGTTGGCGTTGGGCTTGGCGATGAGAAGGCCGGTGGGATTTCCGTGGCGATCGCGCTGAACCTCACCAGCCGGGAAATTCGGGGCGTTTTTGTCATAGCCCACCGCACGCAACGCCGCTGCGTTCAATAACGCCCGGTCATACAAATGCATCACGAACACAGGTCTGTCTGGAGCAACGGCGTTGATCTCATCAAGCGTAGGCATGCGGCGTTCGGCAAACTGGAATTCGGTCCAGCCTCCGATCACCCGTACCCACTGGGGCGCGGGCGTCCGTTCGGCCTGTTCCTTCAACATGCGTAGAGCATCAGCAAGCGAAGGGACGCCATCCCAGCGCAATTCCAGGTTGTAGTTGAGCCCGCCCCGAATCGGATGCATGTGTGAATCGTTGAGACCGGGGATGACGGTTCGCCGGTACCCGTCAATTACCCGCGTTTGCGGGCCCCGCAGGCGCAAAATCTCGTCATCCTTGCCGACAGCAGCTATCTTTCCGCCCGATACTGCGATCGCTTCCACAAATGAGGGCACCCCGTTCGTGGCGATCTTGGCGTTGTGCAATATGAGCTCAGCAGACACGGTGGTCTCCGTTCCGAATTCTTCAAAATGGGATTGAGAAAGGCGGAGCGGGGCTCCGCCTTTCCGGCTTTATTTGTGAGCTGCCAAGGCGGCTGGAACTACATATTCGGCAAACTTCGTGGCTGGCAGACCATGGACCATGGTGTAGGCGTATTCGACCCCGATGCCATAGGCTCCGAGATGGGTTCTCACGATGTCCATGACTGCGTCGTAGGTTCCCTTCTGAGCCCAATCGCGCTGCCATTCGAGCATGACCTGCATTGAGGTGACTGGCTTTGCGCCGGCTTGAATGATACGCTTCATCGCATTGTCGTGAGCAAGCTGGCTCACGTCGCCGCAGCAGTCTTCCACGACGTAGATTTCGTAACCGTCTTGAATCGCCTGCACCGTGGGAAACGCAACACAGACTTCTGTCCAAAGTCCGGCCAAAACAATCTTCCTGCGGCCGGTTTTCTCGATTGCCGCGACGAAGTTTTTGTCATCCCAGGAGTTCATCGAGGATCGCTCGATCGGCTCCTGGCCGGGAAATACCGCGCGGAGCTGTGGCCACATATTCCCGCTAAACGATTTCGTCTCGACGGTCGTCAGGATTACAGGCACATCGAACACCCTCGTGGCTTTTCCGAGTGCCATTGTGTTGTTGATAATGGACTGCCGATCGAAGTTGCTTACGCCAAACAGCATCTGTGGCTGATGGTCGATCAGCGCCACAACGCAGTTGTCAGGTGTCAAGAGCCCCTTCTCCGACAATTTGGGACGTCCGTTTGATGATTGTTGAGCCATACGATTTAGGATTCCCCTTTCAAATGTCGACTTCGAAACTGGCGCTATGAGGGAAAGCAACTGCGTGCCCAACGCCGAACATGCGCGTCAGAATCTGCAATCCGTCTTGTTTTCAACAGAAAGGGGACGTTAGGTTCAGAATGAAGAATTCTCCTTGCAGCTATTTAATGCCAGGAATTTGACGATAACGTCGAGGTCGTGACTGAATCTTGAGTTCTCGCATGGTGTCTGGACGTAGCGTGCCCGTGCAAACTCATAGGTTCCTGGTATGGAGAAGCGCGTGCTCATGATGTGGTGACCGAGAGGTGAATATGAGCGCTGTTTCTGAAGGAATTACATCTGCGGACGTCATCGTTTGGGGTGAAGGAGGCACGTTCGCGCAGCAGATTGCGGCAGGCCGACATCGGCTAAGAGGCGATGAGCCAGTTAACGTTGGAGGCGCTGATACCGGGCCATCCCCTTACGACTTCTTGCTCGCCGCTTTGGGTTCCTGCACCTCGATGACGGTCGGGATGTATGCGCGAAGAAAGAATTGGCCGCTAGAACGGATCACGGTTTGGCTTCGACATTCGAAGATATACGCTGCAGATTGCTCAGACTGTGAAATGAGAGAAGGCATGCTCGACAGAATCGAGCGGGACGTGCGAATTGAGGGGCCCTTAAGCGCAGAACAGCAGTCGCGGCTGCTCGAAATTGCCAATAAGTGCCCAGTGCACCGCACGCTCATTTCAGAAATCAACATCCGAACGAACCTTCTATGACTCGGCTTTTTGGGTCGAGAAAGTCTTGGGACCAGGCGCCGGGAAGACATCGTCACCAAATAGCCGGCTCTAAGAGCGCATGCGTGCATCTATCTCGGGCGGTTAAACGCATGCTTGTCTCCTAGCCTACGGCCCGCTTTTCGTGAGCCCAGAATCGTTCGCGAAGAATCCTTTTTAGGATCTTGCCGGAACCGCTTTTCGGTAGTTCGGTATCTGAAAACTCGACGCGGCGGGGGATCTTGTAGTTGGCTAGGAATTGCCTGCAATGGGTGATGAGGTCGTTCGCGCTCAGAGCCATCCCGGGCTTCAGGAGGACGCAAGCCATCACAAGTTCACCCCACTGAGGGTCAGGAATTCCGAAGACTGCCACTTCACGAACTGCGGGATGTTTGTAGATGACCGCTTCGACCTCGCCGGAATAAACATTTTCGCCACCTGTGACGATCATGTCTTTCAGGCGGTCGAGGATGTAGAAATAGCCGTCCGAATCTTGATAGCCGATGTCTCCCGTGCGAAACATTCCGTTTCGAAATGCGAGAGCCGTGTCTTGCGGATCGTTCCAGTAGCCCCGCATGACGTTGGCACCCCGTGCGACCAATTCCCCGTGGTGTCCGACTTCCACTTCCTTTCCCGTCTCGTCTTCGACTCGCAGGTCAATACCGGGACAGGGCCGCCCACAAGATAGGAGCCTGCTTTCGACATGCTCCTGATCTTCGAGACCTGTGAGGAAGCCGGTCTCGCTGAGTCCATAGCACTGGAGAAGTTTCACGTTCGGCAGAAGTTTTCTCACGCGATGGACAAGTTCCGGCGCCATTGGAGAACCGCCATATGCCAGAACCTCGAGACTGCTCAAGTCATACAGCTTTACTTCGGGCATCTGCGTCAGCAGGTTCAGCATCGTCGGCACGAGCACTGTATGAGTTACACGTTCGCGCTGGACCAACTCACAGAATCCTTCCGGGCTGAATTTCGGAAGTGTGACTTGGCGCGCACCGAAAGCCGGCGCTGCGAACATGGCGGGAAAATCGGCAATGTGAAAAATCGGTGCCGCATGCAGGTAGACGCCTCCCTCTCGGTATCCCATCCAATAGCTGAAGTGGTCGAGGTTCGCCAGGATGTTGGCGTGAGTCACCATGACGCCCTTCGGCCGGCCCGTCGTGCCGCTCGTATAGATGAGAGCCAGAATCGCTTCGGGGTCATAAACAGGATCCGGACAGGCGTCGTTACGAACGTCGAAGGGCTGCTTATCGAGCACGAATTGCCATGGCAGCACCACCGCAGGCTTCGGGAGCGAGGAATGCCGCACCAGACCACGCGGTTTTGCATCAAGCAGAACTCGGTCGATTTCGGCTCCGGAGAGCCGCGCGTTTATCGGGACTGCAGTAACGCCGAGCCAGCCGCAGGCGTAGACCAACTCGATGTACTCAGGCGAGTTCGGTAGCAGAAGAGCGAGGCGATCGCCCGCCGCAAATCCATTGGTGGCGAGCGCAGCCGCAATGTTCCGGACGCGCTCGTGGAGCGTCTTGAAAGAAACAGCGGCACCGTCAATAACCAGCGCCGCGCGTTGCGCGTAATACCGGGATGACCGGCCGAGCGAATGAATGTAGATCATTTTCTGCCACCCAATGATGAAGGAGCGGCTGGGACCGCAAAGCACCAGCCAGAGCACTTCACGGATTGAAGTTAGTCGTCGTGGCCGCCGGCGAGAGCTGCCTGCGCCTTTTCTTCACCCTTTGCCCGGGTAGCGAGAAGCTCCAGCAGCATGCTGTCACGTTCACGTTCTAGTTCCTGGATCGAGCGGCCATTAGCCTCCTTGGTCACACCTTCGATGATGGTTTGCTTCACGGTAGGGCTGAACTCCGTGATCGTCCCAAGATCTTTCCACCATATGGACAATGGCCCGGTGAACTGCTCCATGAAATGCTGAATTCCGCCTGGACCGCCGCCGAGATGGAACAGGAGATTTGGACCCATCAAGCCCCAACGCAGTCCAGGTCCCCAGCACACTGCAACATCCGAATCGGCGACATCCAATACACCCTGCTCGATGAGATAGACAACCTCGCGGTACAGCGCGGCTTGGAGGCGGTTCGCGACGTGTCCTACAACCTCTTTTCGAACATGGATTGGTTTCTTGCCTATTGATGTGTAAAACGAGATTGCCCGCTCGACCGTCTCTGGTGATGTTTTCTCACCCGCCACTACTTCCACTAAGGGCACGACGTGGGGAGGATTGAAGGGATGGCCAATAACGCAACGTTCGGGATGCTTACAGGCAGATTGCATCACACTCATGGTCAGTCCGGATGAACTCGACGCGATGATCGAATCCGGCGGAGTCGCCGCGTCCATGTCCGCAAAGAGCTTGACCTTGAAGTCCTTGCGTTCGGGTCCGTTCTCCTGGACCAAGTCGGCATTTGCGAGCGCTTGCTTCAAGTCCGTTGTGAACTTCAGATGATCGCGCGACGCGTTGGGTGAGAGTCCAATGGCTGTGAGATCTTTCCATGCCTCATTCACGTACTTACGCAAGTTTGCTTCCGCATTCGGCGCCGGGTCTGTCGCCACGACATTCAATCCACGTGCCAGGTACAGCGCCGCCCAGCTCGCGCCAATAACTCCCGTCCCAACGATAGCTACGTTTCGAATCTCCTTGCTCTTTGCCATACAATCCTCCTTAGAGTGTTTTACCTTCAATTAGAACCTGTCGTGCTTATCCAAACTTTCTACCTGCCCGCGAATGTGGGTTTGACGGCTGATTCCGGCGCTGGCTTCGTAACTTCTGAGCCATGGTGATTCACGATTAGCCGGTCACCCCTCTGCCCAGTCACATACGTCCAAACCCACTGCAAGAAGACGCCCAAGCGGAGGCTCGACGTGGCAAGGAATTGGAGGTGTACGGCTGCCCAAGTGAGCCAAGCCCCGAAACCGCTTATTTGCACCTTGCCGCTTTGCAGCACAGCAAAGCCTTTGCCCACTACAGCCATGCTGCCCTTGTCAAAATAGCTAAATTCGCGAGGAGAGGGACTACCAACGATGCGACTGTGAATTAGCTTTCCCGCATAACGCCCTTGTTGCATTGCTACTTGAGCAACACCTGGCAGGGGTTTCCCATTCTGGTCAAGCGACGCCGTGTCTCCAACCACAAAAATCTCGGAGTGCCCGGGCACAGTCAGATCTCTCTGAATGCGGACCCTTCCCGCGCGATCTGTTTCGACGTTCAGCCACTTCCCCGCGGGCGAGGGTGCGACGCCAGCAGTCCAGATCACTGTTTTGCTTGCGATCCGCTCGCCCGCGACGATGATGCCGTCTGCGTCGATTTGGTCGACGCTGTGGCCAAGCCGGACCTCAACGCCCAATTTTTCGAGGCGTGCCTTGGCGGCTTTGGAGAGGTCTTCCGAAAAGGGGCCGAGAACTCGAGGCGCCATATCGACCAGCACAATGCGGGCTGAAGCCGGGTCAATGCGGCGGAACTCCGATTTCAGGCTGGTCCGAATGAGCACAGCCAAGGCGCCGGCCATCTCAACACCGGTAGGACCGGCACCGATCAGAACGAAAGTCAATAGATCGCGATGGCGTGCCGGATCATCTTCAGCCTCTGCTAGTTCGAAAGCCTGCAAGATCTTGTTTCGCGCTGCCTCGGCATCCGCGAGGCTCTTCAATCCGGGCGCGAACCGTTCAAATTCGTTGTGGCCAAAGTAACTGTGCGTGGAGCCGGTAGCTAAAATCAGATAGTCATACGAAATCGGTACGTTCTGTCGGTCGGCGTCACTCACAAAGACGCGCTTCTGGTCTTTGTCTACTCCAGTAACCTCACCCAGAATCACGATCGCGTTCTTTTGCTTACGAAGAATTCCGCGGGTGGGAGTCGCAATCTGGCTGGGAGTGAGGACCGACGTCGCCACTTGGTATAGCAGGGGCTGAAACAGGTGGTGATTTGTCCGGTCGATCAAAATGACCTGTGCCTGGGTTTTCCCGAGAGCTTTGGCCGCTGCCAACCCTCCGAATCCTGCCCCAACAATAACAACCCTGGTTCGAGCCATAGTTTACCTCTACCCTTTTTGGGCGACTGCGACCTTCGCGGTTCTGGTGAAGTCAGGTGGACGTTTCTCGAAAAATGCGGTAATCGCTTCCTTGGTGTCCGCAGAACGCAGGCGTACGGAGAACTCCTTATTTTCGGCTTTCGCGGCTTCGGCGAGCTGCTCGCGCCAGGGATTCTTCATGAGCCGTTTGCAAGCCTGCAGCGCATCGGCGGGCTTTTCCGCCAACTTCTGCGCCGTAGCCGTGGCAGTTGCTAGGAGTCTCTCGTCAGGTACGACTTGCGTCACAAGCCCAAGTTCCATTGCGTGCTTGGCATCGAAGGGCTGTCCCAGCTGAATCAACTCGGCCGCGCGGAGATATCCAATTCGCGCGGGAATCGAGTAGCTTGTTCCGAATTCCGGCACCAAGGCCAGATTAATAAACGGCATCTGGAACTTCGCGCTCTCGCCTGCGTAGACAAAGTCGCAGTGCGTCAACATGGTGGTTCCGCCACCGATGGCGAAGCCGTGCACTGCTGCGACGATTGGTTTGTCGAAAGCAATGAAAGCGTCGATTAAGCGAGATTGTGGACTGTCGCCCGGTCCTATTGGATTCTTGAGAAAATCCTCCAGGTCGTTGCCCGCGCAGAAGGAGTCTCCCGCACCGTGCCAGAGCGCAGCGCGTACGCTGTCGTCTTTTGCGGCGTCGTTGAGGAGATCCGCCATGGTGATGTACATGGCGGAGGTCATCGCATTTTTCTTGGACGGCCGATTGAACTGGATTCGCAGGATACTTCCGGAGCGTTCGGTAACAATGTCGGTCATTGCGCTCCTCCGGCCGTCGATTCCAATTGCCGCGATTGCGGGACAGTGCCGCTGGCACGCAGGCCTGCGATGTCGTCACCTGTGAACCCAAGCTCCTTCAGCACCTCATCGTTGTGCTCGCCGATTCCCGGCGCGCGCCTGGCAGGCACTTTGGTAACACCGTGGACTTGAATCGGGCTGCTGATGGTCGAAGTCAACTTCTCGCCGGCACCTTCGAGCGGAACGACGATGTCGTTCGCTCTCAATTGCGGATCGTTAACGACTTCCTGCGGCCCACGCACGGCGCCGAATGTAATTTGAGCGCCGTTGAAGACTTCGTACCAATGCGACATGGGCTGCGAACTAAAAATCTCATCGAGCATTGAAGTCAGTTGCGGGCGGTTCTGCTCCAGCTTGGCAGGATCGGAGAATCGCGGATCCTTTAAGATGTCCTCACGGCCGATTGCTTTCGCAACCGCGGGTACCTTGTCCGGAGTAACGACGAGAACGAACCAGGTGCCATCGGAAGAGCGATACACGTTCAAAGCTGCGTTTGCGGGATGCGCTCGATCGTGCAGACCGTAGAAATTCGCACCGCATAGAGCGGCCTGGATGAAGACACCGGCTGACCAAATACCTGTCGCAAGGAGCGAAGTCGTGACGTAGGACCCTTTGCCAGTGCGTTCGCGACGATAAAGAGCGGTCGCAATGGCGGCATAAATAGCGACTGCAGTCGCATTGTCGCCGCTACCCGACACCGGCCAGGTCGGCGGCGCTCCAGCATCGCGCGTCATGTACAGCAAACCACTTCGCGCCCAGTAGGCCGTGAGATCGAATCCCGGAAGAGCGGCGTCGGGACCTTTCTCGCCGAAGCCGGTGAGATCAGCATAGATCAGGCGTGGATTCCACTGAGCGACATCGTCATATTCGAGCTTCAATTTCTTCCGCGCGGGATGCGGTGTGTTGACGATGAATACGTCGGCCCACTTGGCTAGCCGCTCGAGAACCTGCTGTGCGCTCGCAGCCTTCAGATTGAGCGCAACGCCACGCTTGTTTCGATTCGACAATTGGAAGGTATAAGGCACTTCCGAATGCGGCTGTGGAGGGATCTTATTCCCGCTTCTCCATAGCTCTCCATTGGGCGGCTCTATCTTGATGACATCCGCGCCGAAGTCGGACAGGATCGTCGCCGCGCCGGGACCGGCGATGAAACTCGCGAGGTCCACGACTTTTAGTCCTGAGAATATGTTTTCATCTGCCATGAGTTTTTCCTCTTTCCGTTTCTGACTAGGAATTTCAAAACGAGATTGAAGCCCGCTGTGCGCTAGCGTCCCTGGAACTTTGGGGCGCGCTTCGCAAGGAAGGCAGATGTCCCTTCTTTCTTGTCTTCGGTCCCGGCGCAAATCGCGAACAGCGAAGCTTCCAGGAGGAAACCTTCCGCAAGGCTCGTGTCCAGTCCTTTGTTTACCGCCTCGATGGAGTACTTCACGCCGACGGGTGCGTTGGAAGTGATCTGGTTGAGAAGGGCTTCAACCCGTGCGATCAGGTTGGCGCCCGGAACGACCTCATTTACCAGGCCGATGCGATAGGCTTCTTGCGCATCGATGATTTCACCGGACAAAATGAGTTGCAAAGCGCGACCCTTGCCGATCAACCGCGGAAGACGCTGCGTTCCGCCATAGCCTGGCATCACGCCGATCTTCACTTCGGGCTGACCGAACCTCGCAGTTTCAGCGGCGATTCGAATCGTGCTGGCCATAGACAGTTCACAGCCACCACCGAGCGCGAAACCATTCACAGCAGCGATGACCGGTTTGCCGAGGTTTTCAATGAGGTCGGTAAGCGCTTGGCCTGATCGCGTTTTCTTTTCCGCGGTGAGCGGAGTATCGTTGGCCATTTCGCTGATGTCCGCCCCGGCCGCAAAGGACTTATCCCCCGCTCCGGTGAAGACGACTCCACGCACTTCGGAGTCGTCGCGGGCGTCTTCGAACGCGGATCGCAATTCGGAAATGGTTTTCGCATTCAGAGCGTTAAGTACTTTGGGCCGGTTGATTGTCACATAGGCAATCGGACCCTTCTTTTCATAAAGAACGTTCTCAAGTTTCAAAGCAGAAGCTGGTGAGCTCATTATTCCCTCCTTAGGCGGTGTGACCGACCGAAGCCGCACTACGAGCCCACAGGGAGCTCCGCGTACGTAATTCCTGAAAGGTTCCCTTGGACAAACTGCAGATTCTTTTTGTTCGATCCATCGAGATTGGCGCTGTAAACGGATCCCCCCAAATCGGTCAGGAACATGCGGTTGTTCGCCAGGTCTAACGCAAGCCCGATTCCTTCCATGAGGTGGTTGAAGACAATTTCCGGTTCTTTGCGAGTCCCGGGTGCCGGATCCATCGAAGCTCGATTCACCGTATTCCCGCGCGGCGGGTCTCCACGGTCGGTCCAATAGATCATTCTGTTGCTGAGGTCGAGATCGAGATCGATGGGCTCGGGCAAATTGTCGTAGAGAACTTCAATGTCTTGCCGGTTTGTCGGAGTCTGGCCCTTGGGAATCTGAAGATTCGCGCGGAAAATGCGTCCTTCGCCGGCGTTATCATTCCCTTTTTGCGTCCAGTAGAACTTGCCGCCGTCCACGTCGAGCGCTATTCCGACACACCACTTCCTCTGGTCTGGTCCCGGGCGAGGATCATTACCGCTCGGATCCACAAGGGTTTCGATCTTGGAGCCATCCAGATTGCAGCGCATGACTCGCATGCCTTCGCGATCGCACCAGTAGAGTTTCCGGTTTTTCGCATCGAGCTGGAGTTGCTTTGGAGTGAAGGTGCTACCCGCCGGAACAATATTCGTGATATTCCCACCGTCGAAGTCAGCTCGATCAATCGAGCCATCATTCCCGCTGGGGTTACCCATATTGGTCCAGTAGATGTGGCCGCCCGCGAGGTCCACCACGATGCCGTCGGGAAGTTTTCGACCCTCGCTGACGATGGTTTTCAAGTCTGAACCGTCGGGGTTCGACGTAAGGATGCGACCTGTGGCCAGATCCAAAAAGAACAGACGGCCCGAAACAGCTTTTGCGGCGGATTTTGAGGCCTTTGCTCTTAAATTTGCGGATGACATTGAATTCTTTCCTTCCTTTCCCATTGTGCCGATTTGCTTTCAGCTCTTTCGAGACTCATTTATTAAGGCTTGCGCACCTCAACAGCTCAAACGAGCCTGATATTGCGTTCCATCGTCGTGATGATTGAGTCCATCCTGCCGTTCAATACCTGCTTGGCCATGCTCAACGTGAAGCCCTTGACCGTGTGAAACGGAACGTGCGACGGCAATGCCAGGGCGAACGGATCCACAACTGCATCCACCACGACGGGGCCGTCCTTGTGTGCAAGAGCCTCGGCAAGCGCGTCTCGAACGTCGCCAGGCTCCTCGACGCGGATTCCCTTTGCCCCCATCGCTTCGGCAACCTTGGCGAAGTTGGGGCTTTTGAAATCCACCCCGAACGGGATGATGCCGGCTTCTTGCTGTTCGATCTTGACGAAGTCAAAAGAATTGTTGTTGAGGATGACCTGAACCACCGGAGTCCTTCGTTCCACTTGCGTCAAGAGATCGCCGAGGGCCAGCATCGAGTAGCCGCCGTCGCCACAGAGGGCGATCGTTTGCCGCCCTGGATATGCCAACTGTGCGCCAAAAGCATTGGGGGAGGCGTTCGCCATGGATGCCCATGAGAACGACCCGAAAAGCCTTCGGTCCCTGCCGCCACTGATATGTCGCGCCAGCCATATGACGGCCGTTCCGGTGTCAGCGAAAAAAAGCGCGTCATCAGAAGCCAGATCGCTGAGCGTTTTGGCCAAGAATTCCGGACGGATAGGCTTGATCTCAGGACCTTTATCGACGTAGTGCTGCAAAAGACCGTGGAAAGAGTTCGTTTCCGCGATGTGCTTCTCTAGGAAGCGCCTATCGACTTTTTCCTGCACTCGCTCGAGCAGCGCATTAAGAGTGGTTTTGATGTCGCCAACTAGACCTAGATCAACAGTCGTGCGGCGTCCAATATGCTTCGGGTTCTTGTCAATCTGGACTTTTTTCACTTTGTCGCCGGGGAGGAACTCTGAGAATGGAAAATCTGTGCCAAGCATTAGCAGGAGCTCGGCCTCATGAATTGCGCCATAAGCTCCGCCGTAACCGATCAAACCTGTCATGCCAACCGCGTTGGGATTGTCGTGCTCCAGCCACTGCTTGCCGCGAAGCGCATACCCGACTGGTGCTTTTAATCTTTCTGCAAGTTCAATCACCTCATCACGCGCATACCTGCACCCATCGCCCCCGAAGATTGCTGCGGTTTTTGCATTGTCGATCATTTCCACAAGGCGATTAAGATCCGCATCGGCGGGGCGTAGGAGTGGTGTGGCCGGAATCGTTATCTGGGTCGACTCGACTTCCACATCCATGGACGCGATGTTGCCGGGGAGAGATATGACGGTGGGGCCTTTCTCGAGGACGGCGGTCAGAATTGCGGTATTGAATACGGAACGAGCCTGCTCGGGATTAACGACTCGCGCGGTATAAAGAGAAGCCGTATCGAAGAATTTGTACGGATTAAGTTCCTCCAGCGTGAACGTGTCCAGGATGCTCGTTTCGACGTCGCCCGCGATGGCGATGATCGGAGCGCCTTCCTTACGCGCATCCATCAAGCCGTTAAACAGATGAACGACGCCAGGACCAGCAGTTCCACAGACCGCCACAGGATTGCCCGTCAAGTAAGCTTCGGCAACGGCAGCAAACACTCCATATTCTTCGTGACGGACGTGGATGAAATCGATCCTGCCGTTTCGACGCAATGCATCGATAAACGGGTTGAGTGCGTCTCCGACAATTCCATAGCAGCGTTTGACGCCTGCGTTGGCGAGCATCTCACACAAGACATCTGCGACTTTTCTCGACACAACAATCTCCTTATTTGAGACAATTTCCAGCTAGCTATGGGCAGCGAAACAAAATGCACTGCCGCTGCGACGCACGTGGCTACACGAAGGCGCTGAGACCGGTAACGGCCTTGCCCACAATTAGGTTTTGCATTTGGAACGTGCCTTCGTAGGAATAGAGAGCTTCCGCATCCACGAAGAAACGGCCGACGTTGTAGTCGGCCGCGATGCCGTTGCCGCCGAGCAGCTCTCGCGCCCACGCCACCGTCTCGCGACATTTGGCTGTCGTGAATGCTTTGGCAAGCGATGCGTGCGCATCGGTCATCTTGCCTTCGGCCTGCAACTGGGTCATACGCACCAACAGGCATTGCGAAGCCGTGATGTTGGCGAGCATCCTGGCTAAGAGGTCTTGCACCATCTGGAATGAGCCGATCGGCTTGCCGAATTGCAAACGCTCCTGGCAGTACTTGAGCGCGTTTTCGTAGGCGCCCATGGCACATCCCGTCGCTTCCCAGCCAACCATGAATCGGGTCATTTTGAGGACGCGAGCTGTGTCGCGGAACGATTGATCAGCTTGCAGGCGGTTTTCCTCCGGAATGCGGCAGTTCTCCATCGTGATGAGGCCGTTCTGTACGACCTTGAGGGCGATCTTGTTCTGGATTTTTTCGACCTTGAAGCCGGGTGTGGTCTTGTTCTCGACGATGAATGCCTTCACCTGGTCGTCGGCGAGATCGCGCGCCCAGATGATCGAGATGTCGCACCACGGAGAATTGCCGATCCATTTCTTCTGGCCATTGAGCAGCCACGTGTCCCCATCGCGTTTTGCGGTAGTTGTCATCCCACGTGATGTTCCTGACCCAACGAGCGGCTCCGTCAGACCGAAGCAGCCAATTTTTTCCCAGCGCGCCATTGGCGGAAGCCATTTTTGCTTTTGTTCCTCGGAACCGCCCAGATAGATGGAACCCATCGCCAAGCCGTTGTGCACACCCCAGAATGTTGCGATTGAGGAATCGACGCGCGCCATCTCCATGGCGATCAAGCCAAATAGCTGCGCACTTCCGCCTTGGCAGCCATACCCGTTCATGCCTACGCCGCCGACATTGAGTTCCTTGATCGCGGGCAGCAACTCAAATGGGAAAGAGTCCTCGACCCAATACTTCGTGATGATGGGCTGGACCTTGGTTTCCATGAAAGTGCGCACCCGCTTCAGGACCGCCAGCTCATCGGCGGGCAAAGTCTCTACGAGTTGGTAGAAGTCAGAATTGGGCTGAGGAAGTGCTCTTTTGATTTCTTTTGTTGGACTCGCCATAAACCTTTCCTGTTGCTCCGTTCGTCTTGCGTGTTTGCGAATGCACGACGACTAAAGCATCCTGTTGGCCAAAAATGTTGTTGGCTTAGGTAGCTGAAAAGAGGCGCGTTACGTTTTCCGAGATGGTGCAAGCTGCGGAACCCTGTCAACACGTTCACTCAACTGCCTAGGCTTTGACGGTGCGGCTTTCGACCTCAATCGAAAAGGCGCTAGCAGATTTCTATATGCTCTTGAATCACAGACACAAGAATGTTGATGACGGTGGGAAAGTCAGACCTGTGCGCTTGGACAATGTGGACGGACGTCCCTAAGAGCGCAGTTTCAGACTCCGCGCAAGACGTGCCCGAGCTTGTTTCGTTTTGTCGTCAAATAGCGCAGTGTCGAAGGTGACGCAGGTATCTCGAGAGGCAGCCATTTCGTAACGGATAGCCCGTAGCCCTCGATGGCGACGAGCTTGCGGGGATTGTTGCTTAAGAGGTGCATGGAGCGAACGCCCAGTTCTCGCAGGATTTGTACGCCGATGCCGTAGTCTCGTTGGTCGGGTTTGAACCCAAGGCGCTCATTGGCCTCTACAGTGTCGAGTCCTTCATCCTGCAGGCCGTACGCGCGAATCTTGTTGGCCAAGCCAATCCCTCGTCCTTCCTGGTTCAGGTAAAGCAGTACACCGCGACCTTCCGTCGCGATCCGGCGCAGGGCTTGATCGAGTTGAGCGCCACAGTCACAACGAGCGGAACGCAAAACATCGCCGGTAAGGCACTGTGAGTGCACTCGCACGAGTACGTCTTGGCCGTTTCCTACGTCGCCGCGAACAAGAGCGACGTGGGTTTGTTTGTCGATCTGATTCTCGAATGCGTGCAGACGGAATTCTCCGTATTCGGTTGGCAGTTTTGTGGAGGCCACACGCTTTACCACGGATTCTGTGCGCATCCGATAGGCAATCAAGTCGGCGATAGCGACTAGTGGAATGTCATGTCGCCGGGCAAAACGACGGAGCTGTGGCACCCGAGCCATGGTGCCGTCTTTGTTCATGATTTCGCAGATGACGCCGGAAGGATGGAGGCCGGCTAGTCTGGCCAAGTCGACAGCCGCTTCGGTTTGCCCGGCGCGTGCGAGCACTCCGGCACTCTTTGCGCGCAACGGGAAGACGTGACCAGGACGGACCAGATCCAAAGGCCTTGTAGCCGGATTAATTGCGGCGAGCACGGTGGAGGCGCGATCGGCAGCCGAAATTCCGGTGGTTGTGCCTTCCCTCGCCTCGATGCTGACACAAAAAGCGGTTTCAAATCGCGAACTGTTGCGAGGGACCATTAGTGGAATTTCGAGTGCATCGAGATGCTCGGGTGTCATCGCCAAGCAAACCAGTCCGCGGCCATACTGCGCCATGAAATTGATAACTTGTGGCGTAATCTTCTCAGCGGCGATAGTCAGATCGCCCTCGTTTTCGCGGCCTTCATCGTCAACGACGATCACCATTTGCCCCGCGCGTACGGCCGCAATCGCATTCTCAATGCTTGCGAATGAGCGAGTGCGGCTGTGGGATTCTCTAACAATCTGAAGTCGTCGTCTCATAACCATCTCAATCTCGACGCGGCGATTAGGCCATCACGGAGGTTTCTCTTCTTGATTCCGGGCTGTCAACAATACTGCCCGGGACTGTCGCACCTACCGGAGGCGATGCGAACCTTCGGTAGACGACCCGCAAGGCCGCGACCAGAGGTACTGAAAGATAGATCCCCACGATTCCGCCCGCCGCACCGCCCACCATGAGAGTGAAGATTGCGAGCAGAGGGTGAATTTCGAGCTCGTGCCCCATGACCCGCGGCGCAATGCCGTAGTCCATCAGAATTCGCCAAACAGCGAGCAGGGCAAGCATCCATATCCAATGCGAGTGAGTGAGAATCCCAGCCGTGACAATGATTACCGCTGCGGTCATCCAGCCCGCCACGGGGATGAATTCCAGTATTCCGGCAAGAACCCCCAGCGCTATCGCGTTTGGAAACCCCAACAGGAGCATCGCGATCAAACAATAGAGGAGAGAGAGCCCGCCAAGGATTACTTTGGCCCGGATATAGCGCTGCAGCATCACGTGCAATTCGTCTGCCAGTGATCGCAGGGCCGCGTGATTTTCCTTCGTAGACACGAGATGAATGATCTGGTTGGCAAGATTCTCTCCGTCGCTCAGGAAAAAGATTGCGAGAATGGGGATCACAACAAATCCGGCTAGCGCCGCCGGCGCTGATTGTTCGATTGATGTTGCGGCGCGCTCGACATTCCCGCGATGGCGCTGGAGGAAGATTCTGATCTGGTCGGCCTGCTCATCGGCCCAACCGAGGTTATTTCCTAGGCTGTTGGCAATTTCTCCCGAGGAGACTCGGTCCATCAGTCTGGGAACTGCTACGAGAAGCCGGCCCGTGCTTTTGCGAAATTCAGGAAAAAGACTGTGCGAGAGAAGCACGGTAAAGACGATCAGAGCGAGATAGGCTTCGACGACGTGAGGGCCTCGCAGGTTTTTGAAAAAAAGAGAGTGTCGCTGCAGGAATCGCACGATCGGATTAATCAGATATGCGAACAAGATCGAAAACGCAAAAATGACGATGACTGTGCGCGCCACGTAGACGACGGTAAGTACAATCGCGAAAAGAAGGATTGTCAGTAAAGCACTCGATGTTTTGCGATCAGGAAAAACCATGAATCCTCACAGGCACCCGGATCAATCTGTCCGGCTTTCCAACTTTTGCTTGATCGCTTCGAGGGCCCGTTCGAGCGAAGAGCGGGTTTTGTCCACGGCAACTTTTCTCACGATGCCGCCCTTTAATCCAGTCAACCCGGCCTGCCGCGAACCTTTGAGGGTGATCAAATAGAAGCCGCGGTCGGGACTCTCCTGGTCTCGCACGCAAACGGTCAAATCCAGAGCGGTCTCGAAGTAGTGGCTCGCGTATAGTTGCTTCACAGCAACGGCATAGGCCGGGTCCGTGGAGCGCGAACCTCGATAGACTATGGCCTGCACGATCCGAAGCGTGGGCTTGAGTCCGAAATTTACCTTTTCCCAGTAAAACTCGGATTGGATGTTTTCTGATTTTGCTTCGGGATAATCAAGCAGATAGCGCTCTAGTTCGGGCAAATAAACGGGAAGGGCCTTCGAGCGGCTGAGCAAAGATGTAAACGTCTCCCTCACAACTGCAGGATGATGCTTGTCCATGTAGGTGCCAAGGGCCGCGTTCCCTCCCTGTGTGTATCGCTGAATTGCTTCGAGCGCCATCTGCTGTGCAAGTCGATTCACTTGATTTGCCGCGTCGGGAGCAGACCAATTCACAGAGTGCTTGAACGTGTCCATCGCTTCGGTGGGCAGCTGGACGTCGCATTTGCCCGGTTCACAGTTTTTTAGTTGCTTGATGTCGTCCGTTTCTAGCGTGAAACCGTCGAGGTCGGAAAGCTGTGGCGGATCGCTGAACTTTCGAATTGCGAGATAACTGGGAAGTTTGCGAAGCGCGTCAATGTCGGAAGCAAACTTGAGATATTTGTCGGGAGTCGACTGCACATACACCGAGCCGAATACAAACACCTCATCCGGAGTGCGAGATTCCATTACTTTCGCAACTGCTTTTCCGTTTCGGATCGCTGCAATCTGATCTTCTTTCAGCCCAACATAGTCGCGAAAGAATTTGAACGGCTCAACGTTTTGGGCATTAGAGGCAGGAAGCTGGGCAAGGGAAAGTGAGAGCAGAACGGGGAACAACTTTGGGAATTGGATTCTAGCTAGCATTGTTCTGGGCATTCCCTTCCTATTCATTTCTTGTCTAACGCGAGCAAAGTAAACAGCACCGGAAGATAAAGGATAGAGGCAAAAAGCAACTGCCGCGCAGAAACTATAGACATTTGAAAAGCAAAGCGTGCGCTGTAACAGAGAAAGCCGCCCCCAAGAACGAGAGCGCCTGCAAGATAAACAATTCCAGCCTCACCACGAATTGCAGGGACGAGAGCTACTCCGAGAAGCACCAGAGCCGGCAATGAGGATTGCCAGACAACGAAGAGCTCTCTGACCCCGCTCGGGGGCAATACGAAATAGCCTGCGCGAGCATAGTCCTCGCGATACATCCAAGCGATGGCCATGAAGTGCGGAAACTGCCAGAGAAACACGATTGCAAAAAGCAGCCAAGCATTGGTGTCGAGGCATCCACGAGCGGCGGCCCAGCCGATCAGGGGCGGCGTGGCACCTGGAAGCGCACCGATCAACGTACACAGAGGAGTCTTCCGTTTCAGCGGCGTGTATAAGAACAGATAGCTTAGCAGAGCAAGGATCGACAGCAAGGATGCGAGAGCATTGGTTGCAAGCGCCAAGTAAATAACGCCAAAAACGGAGAGTGAGATTCCGAACCACAAGGCGTGAAATGGCTCGATTCTTTGCGATACGAGCGGCCGGCGCGCGGTTCGCCGCATTTGCCCGTCGAAGCGCAACTCGATCAGCTGGTTGAGGGTCGCGGCGCCACTGACGACGAGTACGGTGCCAATAAGAGTGTGAAGGAGAGAAGTCCAGGGGAAGTGTGCAAACGAGGCGGGTGCACCCATCCAAAAGCCGGCAGCGGCGGTGACCGCAATGAGAAAATTCACTTCCGGCTTTGTTAGCGACCAATAGCCGGACAGAACGCTGGAACGAGCAAGACGGTGACGGCGCTGCACTTCAGCCACGTCAAGCACCACCAGAATTGGCTCCGCTGCCATTTCTAGACAACCTCCAAGCTTCTTGGAGCACTTTGCGGAACCGGACCGCCAGAAAATTGCGATTGTTGCAAATCGTGTTCATGCGAGGCCCCTGGGGCCAGGAGTTTTGAAGAGATAATCGCCGTCGGCACGAGATAGACGAGCGTGACGCAAGTCCACATCACTGCGGCCGCACACTGCTGATCTTCAAGAACAGAAAAACCAAACAGACGCGAAGTGGAAAAGTACACTGGGTATGCGACACGGTCAGAGAAGGCAAGAAATCCGGAAAGGATGTCGCACGGCAGAGTCGCCAGAAAGAGGTACAAGAGCAGCGACCATCGCGGCCCAATTGTGACGCTTGGCCAGGGCTGAATCACAGGCCACCAGAACAAGAGCCCGGTACCAAAGAACATTGCTTGCTCGACCGTATGCCCGATTTCAGACCGTACGCCGAGCGCGAATAACGTGGGGACGTGCCAGGCAATAAGAGTCACCGCGGAGGCGGTCCAACACAGCACAAGACTTGTGACGATTCGTGCAAGTCGCTGGACGAGTGGTCGGTGCAACACGCGGCCGAGTGTGCTCCCGACCAACAGTGGCGTCATGCCCCAGAATACTTTCAAGGGCTCACCCAACAGGATCAAGGGAGGAGCAAAGGTCATAAGCAGCAGGTGTTTAATCATGTGGACCGTCAGCAGGCTATGGTCGTATGCCGCGAGCGGCGATCCCCATGCCATCCACACCAAAACTAGGCCGCAAAGAAAGCTGCAGGCCTTCCATGCTGGAATGGCGACGGCAGAACCTGAGCGAGTGGGAATCCATGCGCGCAGGTACAGAGACGCCGCGAGAAGCAAAGTCAGCGTGAGCGAAGCCGGGAATTCCCACCTGCCGTGGTCAAAATGAATGTGAGGTGTCATGAATCAGTCTCTATCTTGGTGCACCCTGTCGATGATCTTTGTCCTCAATTAAAGCAATGTCACGAGCGGCGTCGCGGGCTGGAGCTTGTCCGTGAGGATGCAAAGTTTCAAGAAACGCAACCAAGGCAGTCGTCTCCGCCGGACTCAAATTCTTTCCATAGGCGGGCATGTTTCCGCCTCCCTGGATCACCTGTCGAACCAGTTGATCTTGCGTGAGCCGCACGGCAACACTGTCGAGTGCGGGCCCTCTTTGTCCTCCTAAGTCACCGAGCGAATGGCAATTGCGGCATTGTTTCACCTGAAAGACGAGCGCACCTTGCCGCTCGAGAGCAGTTCTGGCGTGTAGAAACTGCTCAGGCACGGGGTCGCCGCTCCACGCATTCATGTGTGGGCTCCAGGGCGTGTAGCCAGCGAGATGGGTGAGTGTTCCCAGGATTATGGCGATCAGCAGAACCGTCAAAACAGCGATTGGCCGCCGGCGCCAACTCTTTTCTCCTTCTCCAGAAAGAAATGGCAGCAAAACAAGAAACGCGATAACGACTACGGGGCCAATGAGGAGAGCTGGCGTCTCCATTGAAGGCGGCAAGTATGACAGCAGACCGTACAGCCACAAAAAGAAGTAGTCTGGTTTCGGCGCCGTCTGGATGATCGTCGGATCCGGGCGGCCCGTAGGACCGAACGGACCGAAGTATAGGGCGCACGCGGCCACTGCCAAGAGGATGAAAGCGGCAAAGAACAGATCTTTCCATACCGCATACGGAACAAAGGGCGCGCCCTCTTTTCTTGTGAGTTGATGATATTCGTCCTCGTATGTTGCGCGCTTGACGAGACGTCCTGGCATCGGCCATTCGTTAATTCCGAGCTTCAGCACCATCAAGAGATGAAGACAAACGAAACCGATTAGCATTCCTGGAATCACGAAGACATGCAGCGCGAAAAATCGCGACAGCGTCGCTCCGGCAATGATCGGTCCACCGAGCATCAATTTCACGATTATTGGGCCTGCAATAGGTACGCGACTGGCGATAGAAGCTCCGATACCCAGGCCCCAGTAAGCGTCTTGATCAAAACGTAGCACTTGGCCGCTGAAAGCCATGCCTAGGGTCATCAGTAAAAGAAAGACGCCTACGATCCAGGTGAGCTCTCGCGGAAATTTGTACGCTCCGAAGAGGAAGACCTGCACCATGTGAATTAGGACGATCGCCACCATGAAATTCGAGCCCCACCCGTGCATCGCGCGGATGAACCAGCCCAAAGTTACATCATGGTTCAGCGCTTGCAGACTGCTCCAAGCCTCGCTCGCCGAAGGAACATAAATTAGGGCCAGCAAGATTCCAGTAACGAGTTGAAGAAGGAAGACGGTGAGCGCAGCGCTGCCGAACACATAGAACCAGCTCGCTGTGTTGCGCGGCACGGGATGCTCTGCCGCGTCACGAATTGGAGCGGCCAGTTGCAAGCGTTTGTCAAACCATTGCCCGATTTGTCCGATCACACTCATGTGTTTGTCTTTCCGAGCAAAGCATTCGTTTTGCTGCAGGCGGACAGCTTGCTCTCAATGGAAACCAACTCGTTCCGTGCACCGCACGGCGCCTTGTTCCCGAAAAGAGAGGCGGTTGGGGATCCCGGAGTCGGCAATTCGCCAGCTTGAATCGTAACCATACCGTCCTGCACCTTGTACGGATACTCGAATAGCCCGCGTTCCGGCGGGCCCGAAGCGCGCGAACCGTCGCGATAGTATGCTCCGCCGTGGCAGGGGCACATGAACAAGCCGGATTGCGGAAACCAACGCACGGGGCAGCCCAAGTGCGCGCAGTTGATGGCAAAAACCTGGAACTGTTCTCCTTCGACGCGCCGCACCCAGCACGTTGTTTCCGCTGTCTTGCCGTCGGTCGGCGTCACGTAGGGATTCCGGAAAGTAGCCAGGCGCGTCTCGCCTTCGGGAAATTCGCTGACGCGACCAAGAGATACCCAGGAGAGGTAAGCGTTTCCGCTGCCGCGTGTAACTGAAGAGAACAGGAATCGCACGATTGGGAATGCAAGAGCGGTGGCCACCAAGCCGTTGAAGAGCATTCCGATCTTCATGAACAGCCCGCGGCGAGAAAGCATATTTTCATTCGACATCTCAGACTCCTAGTGCTGGTTGTAATTCGAAGCAGAGTATGGCTGCCCCGGGTTCTGAACCCGGTGTGACGCGAGCCAGGCAACTACGTCGGCGACTTCCTGATCGGACATGGGCTTGCCCGGTACGTTTCCGCGCCAGTCCGGCGCTCCCAATTCAGGACGCCCCGTAATGACGATCGTCCGCAACCCCTGATCGCTAACAAGCGCAAGAAACGAATCATCCGTAATAGGGCTGCCCTTGTGTCCGCCCTTACCGCCGGGACCGTGGCAAGACTCGCAATAAGTCTTATATGCAACTTCGCCTCGCTGGGCGTCCCCTGCTGATTTAGCCGCATAAGAAGGCCCGGTAGCTGTGTCCAGAACTCCCTGCTTGCTCCAACGCGAGCGAATTTCTTTGGTGATCACATCGATCTGCACATCTGTCAACATTCCGCCGGCGCTTTTGGCTAAGGCCGGCATCGCGGCTCCCCGTACGCCGTTGGCGATGACTTTGCGGATGGAAGCATCGTCTGCAATGGCCAGATAAACAGGATTGGCAAGCGCGATCGCTGCCCCTCCGCGGCCTTCGGCACCGTGACAGCCGGCGCAGTTTTCCGCGTACAGAGTGCCAAATTCCAAGACCTCATTCGGCGCTAGAACTTCCGAATCCTTGCTCGGCTGGCCGTGCGGCATGCCACAACCAGACGCCAGGATCGCGGCGAGCGCCACTAGTACATAAAGATGCCGAAATGGGTTCACGGCCGTTTCTCCCCGCCTTCTCGCGGTGGCAGTATTCCGGGAGCCTCAATTCCTGCGCGTACAACAAAGGGCAGGTTCTCACGAGTTGAGACATGCTCCTGCTGCACGACGACGATGCCCGCTACGACGCCGAAGGCTATCTGCGAGGCCATAAACCAAATCCAGTCAACGTGGCTCGCAAGCAAAGGATTGAGAAGCTGCATAGTCGAGTACAGGAGCCCTGACCACAGCACCGGGGCAATCAGCCCTCCGAGTACAATCGGCCGCCGCGCGAACATGGGAAGCATCGCACCGTAGAGCAGTCCCACGAAGATGGAGCCGACACCGTGCAGGACCAGGGCAATCGCGAAACTATCCGCATGGAATGAAATCAGTTGGGTCGGGCCCAGCTTAAGCGATTCCGCGTAGACTGTAGCGGCAAGGAGGTTGATGGGATACCAAATGCTTCCGGCCTTCAACAACCCGTAGGTGCAAGCCAGCACAGCCATCGCAATTCCTCCCGCTAGGCCACCCTTTATTCCAGCCGATACTGGGTAGGTCTTGAGAGGAAGCCATGCGCGAACGAGATCCGGCGCGACTGGCACGCGCTCGACAACGCGGCGCTCCGTGGTTATGCGATCTTCTGTGAACACGACTGGTACAGTTTCCTCGTGTTCGTGAGGAAACACTTCTCTAAACCAGGCGACGCAACCCGCCATAGCAAGAACGACGCCAAGAACACTAACCGAGGCATTTGTAAGGAGACCTGCGAACATTAAGGTGAAGCCGAAAGCCAAAACCAGTGGCCATACGGTCGATGCCGGCACTTCGATCTCAACCGGGGCCCGGGGGCTCTGCTCTACTTGTTCCACAGATACCAGCGTTGCCATTTCCTCTCCTCAGCGGCCTAGAACGTAAACCACAGTAAAAACAACGATCCACACGACATCCACAAAATGCCAGTACATGGAAAGCACCTGCACGCGAGCGGATTGTTCCCGGCCGACACGGCCGACCAAACCGAAGATAAGCACTATGGCCAGCATGAGCAGACCCGCGGTGACGTGAAAAGCATGCAGACCAACGAGCGAATAGTAGGTCGTTCCAAAAAGGTTAGTGGAAATGGTCAGCCCACGCTCATAGATCAGCCGATTCCATTCCTGGCCGGTTCCGAACAAAAAGAGGCCGCCAAGCACAATCGTCAGAAACCACAAACCCAGGAACGCGCCACGATTGCCGCGTTCGAGAAGTTTTGATGCGAAGTGAATTGTGAGGCTGCTGGATAACAAACAGGCGGTGAAGAAAATAGGTGTCTCGAGCACTTCGCGGGGAGTCGGCCCGGTGAGACTCTTCCCCAAGTAGAAGAGATAGGCCACTACAAAAATCGTGAAGATGGCCGACTCGGCGATGATGAGACACGCCATGCCGACTTTCCCGCGATACGGCAGCGTCCAAGCTCGCGGCGTTTCAGAGATGGGAACAGTGATGGCGCTCATTGACCGATTCCTTTACTCATATCGGCTATCCGGGTCTTCCGGATGCTTCAAATCCCACAACGGGCGGCGGCTGGCGACTGTTGGGATCGAAGCAAAGTTGTAAGCTGGCGGCGGTGAGCTAACCGACCATTCGAGAGTCCAGGCATCCCACGGATCGCTCCCCGCTTTGGCACCTCTGAAGTAAGAAATAATGAGGTTGGCCACAAACATCAGCGTGGCAATGCTTTGGATGAATGCGCCGATCGTTACGAGAAAATTCAGCGCGTCCCAGCCGCGACCGGGCTCATAGGTGTAAATGCGGCGCGGCATTCCAAGCAAACCAGGAATGTGCATCAAGTCAAACGTCAAGTGAAATCCGATGAAGAAGAGCCAGAAATGGAGTTTGCCGAGGCGTTCGTTCAGCATCCTTCCCGTGATTTTGGGGTACCAATGATAGAACGCCGCGAAGACTGCAAACAGAAGTCCGCCCACGAGGGTGTAGTGAAAGTGCGCTACGACAAAGTACGAACCAGTAAGCTGCCAATTAAATGCCGCACTTCCCAGCATGATGCCGGTGAGACCGGCGATCAAAAACTGAAACAAAAATGCAATACAAAACAGCATTGGCGTCTTGAGTATGATCTTCCCTCCCCACATAGTGCCGAGCCAGTTGAAGATCTTGATTCCCGTTGGAATACCGACCGCAAGCGTGGTGAGCGTAAAAAAGGTGTTGGTGTAAGAGCTCATCCCTATGCTGAACATGTGATGCGCCCAAACGCTCATGCTGACGAACCCGATGCACACCGTGGCTGCGACCATGACCGGATACCCGAAGATGGGTTTGCGGGAAAATACCGGAATGATTTCAGACATGAAGGCAAAAGCAGGAATGATAAGGATGTACACTTCCGGATGTCCAAAAATCCAGAAGAAATGCATCCACAGCGCTGCGGACCCGCCGGCTTGCGTGTCAAAGAAGTGTCCGCCGAGATAGCGATCCACACAGAGCATGATTTGTGCCGCGGATAGCGGGGTGATAGCGATCAGCACCATCCCTGACATCACGAGGTTCATCCACACAAGCAAGGGCATGCGGCTCAGCTTCATGCCCGGGCACCGCATACAGAGAATGGTGGCAATGATGTTGATGGCGGTGCCGATGCTGCCGAAGCCAGAGACGAGTAGCGCGATGGTCCAGTAGTCAGTGCTATGGCCGGGAGAAAATGCGCGCGAGGTCAGCGGAGCGTACGCCCACCAGCCCACGTCCGGAGCATTTCCCGCGCCATAGAGGCCACTCCCGCCAAGAAAGCTGAAGTAGAGAAGAAATCCTCCGAAAGCCGTCAGCCAGAAACTGAAGGCATTCAGGCGGGGAAACGCCATATCTCTGGTGCCGATCATCAACGGCACGAGGTAGTTTGCAAAGCCGAACAGCACGGGTATGCCTACGAAGAAAACCATGGTCGTCCCATGCATGGTGAACATACGGTTGAAGACCTGTGGTGAAACAAAATTGTTATGTGGATACATCAACTGGGCGCGCATGATCATGGCTTCAGATCCGGCGACGACGAGAAAAAACAGGGCATAGAGGAGGTACAGAATACCGAGTCTCTTGTGATCAACCGTGGTCACCCACTCGTGAAGCGTTTCAAGCCATGGCCGGTCTGCGGTTATTTCCGCGGTGTGAATGGCCATTATGTCCGATGACATAGCTCGTCCCTCAAATCTTTCTCTAGCGTAGCGTCTCTAGATAGCGCGTCAGTGCGTCCAGCTCCTGATCGCTCAACTTCATCGCCGGCATGAGCGAGCCAGGTTTGATGGCATCCGGGTTCTGAATCCATAAGCGAAGATTTTCGCTGGTATTTTCCGCCGCCCCAGCGGCGATCGTACGACGGCTCATCAGGTGCGTCAGATCCGGACCGAAACGCCCAGTGCCGTTTGTGCCCCCAACCGCGTGACAATTCACGCATGAGGTGCTCTCGAAGACGCGTCTTCCTGCGGCTTCTTTTTCATCTTGAATGGCAGGCTGTTTTTGCGCGTGAACCCACGCGGCAAAATCTTCGGGGCTCTCCACCGAAACTCGCAAGAGCATCTTCGCGTGTTGCGTGCCGCAATATTGCGCGCATTGGCCGAGATAGATTCCCACCTGGTTGGGGTCCATCCACATCTCGTTTATGCGATTCGGAATCAAGTCCGTCTTTCCGGCAAGCTGAGGAATCCAGAAGCTGTGGTCGGTGTCGGCGGAAAGCAGCTTCAAGTAAGTAGGCGTACTCACTGGAATATGCAGTTCGTTCGCTGTGACAATCCCGAGCTCCGGGTAGCGAAACTCCCACCAGAACTGATGCCCGATGGCGGTCACCGCCACGGCCTTCGCAGGTTTTGCGCCATCCTGTACTGCGTGGATCACGCGTGCGGTGGACAGGAAGAGAACCACCACTATGAGGATGGGAATGACCGTCCAGGCCAGCTCAATCTGTGTGCTTCCATATACCTGGGCCGGCTCGCGCGCAACATCCGTTGCTCGGTTGCGAAATTTCACCGTCACGTAGGCCAATAAACCGCAGACGACCACAAAAATCACGCCAGTGATGGCAAGCACGAAATTTGAAAGATGGTAAAGGGACTCCGCATTTGTTGAGCGCGGTTCAAAGATGCTAGGAACGGGATTGTCATGCGGACTCGCGACACATAACCCCGCAGCGAGAAGAACTCCCACCAGGAGAACGAGAACTCCTGCAACTCGGCTGATGATCGCCGGCCAATCCGTCTTGTGCATTGTTGCGATGATTTTCGGCCCCTAACCTGTTACTACATCTGAATGATGCAACCCGGTATCCAACCAATTTGCGTGGAAGGCGAGACCGCAAGCTGCCTTGATTGAACGTCTTACGAGCGATTAAACGAGGAGGTGAGAAATCATTGCGGCTCTTTCGCGTCTCTCGATAGACAAAATCGTCGAAGATCTGTCGCGTACAACCTGGCAAACATTACGACGCCCAGGTGTCAACAACGCGCCCAAACTGTCAAAGCCTAGCCATCCATTCATCCATGGTGATGCAGACTCGCGCTCTATGGCCTTCGCCAAGCATTTGCAAAAAAGGCATTTATATGAGCCTGGAAGGATTCGAGTTATTGGAAATGCCAGTGCTTTGTCGCTTGGGGAGCTCATTCAAGGCATCGGCGAAGCAATCAAGGAGCAGATACGTTCGGAGCACCTACGAATTCGGTGATAATCACTGCCCTAGCGGCTATCGCTGGTTCGCTCGTCGGCGCGTTGGGCTCGGCCGTCGGGACGTGGATCACGGCGAGGCATCAGGACCGGCGCGACTTGTTGGGAAAGCAGATTGCGCGACGGGAGGCGCTGTATTCCGACTTCATTGGCGAAAGCGCACGCTTACTGGTCGACGCCATGCAGCATGACGTGGTTGACCTTCAAAAACTGTTACCTGTGTACGCGCTGCTGAGCCGCATTCGGCTCAGTTCTTCGGAGTCCGTTCTACAAACAGCAGAAAAGGTCATACAAACTATTGTGAAGACGTACCCGCAGCCTAACTTGACAGCTGAGCAGATTGAATCTCGGGCCGTGAATGGCCAAGATCCGTTGGCGCAGTTCAGTGATACCTGTCGCACCGAACTGGAGTCGTTGCAAAGACAACTGTAGATTCCAAAGCTTTCTATTCCTCCAGTCTTTTCATTCTCGGCGCTGATGCGGCCGCCCGAGTGAGGCAAAACGCGTCGATTCCTAATGCGAGACAAGGGACGTGGTTCACGTCTCTTTCGTGAATTGCTTTAGGTTAGATCAACAATTGGGGTTAAGGCTGAGCTGGTGCATATTGACGCAAGCTAGTTCTAGCCTCCGCGGGAGCAGCGGGAATTCCTGCCGCCGAACCCCGGCCCCTGGCAAAAGCGTGCGAGGAGTACAGCGCGATGGGCCATACCAGGTTTGCCCCGATTGCGCTCAAAACGAACGCCACATTCATTATGTTAAAAATCGCAAAGAAGAGCAGGGCATAAGGGAAAAAGCATCGACGAACAATGAACTCCGTATGCCGGCCGAAAAACAAAAAAGGATTGGATGACCGTTTCTCTGCGTGGGCCTGCCATATCTTTAGCAGCTGCTCGGGATGCTCAGCGGCAAGGCGATGCCTCTGCCAACCTGCTGCGAGGAAACTGGCGATCGCTCCAAAGAGCAGCAGGCCACCACAAACCAAGTACTTCGTAGATCCTGTGCTGCGCCACAATCCTACAGTCATACCGACAAAAAGAACCAGATAGAACAGATAGTCGCATACAGTCTCCAGCCAGCAGCCGAAAGCCGACTCCTGGAGTTTCAGGCGAGCGACCTCGCCATCACACCCGTCCAGGATGCTTGCCCACAGGCACAAGAATGCGCCGATTAATGTGTCCCAATAACCGCCACGAACAAAGAAGGCGCCGGAAGCAAAGCCGACTCCAAGCGTGAAGATAGTAACCATATTGGCCGTGACAGGGAATTTGATGAGTTGCCGACTGATGGGTATGGAGATCCTCCGGTTCAGCCGGGCGTAAATGCCGTCTGTGGGTTTAACCAACCAACGATCCAGTTTTCGCTCGGCGGACTCGTGGTCTTCTTCCGTGTTGACCTGCTGCCACAAGCCCTCCGCAACGGAAATCTGAGCGACGGAATGATTTTCGGCGAGTGCAGCGAGTAATTCCTGGAGCGTACCAGCTTTCGCGGGATAATCCTTCTTCGAATCGCAAATCACCTCGGCAGTGAACGCATAGATGCCCACAGGTGTGTCGCCACTGCTTAGCAGCAGGGGTGCGCTTTCGTCGTTCCACTCCTTGGCCTTCTCGAGCAAGGATGCATGATACGTCGTTCTTCCGTCGATGATGACCAGCCGTTCGCCGGCAGCTTGATCGGCGATGAGTTGCAATCGTCGCATGATGGGGACTTCAGCCTTTGCCTCAATCCATTCCACAGATTCCGGAAGTCGCCCCGTTGAGCGCAGCTCCTGTTCCACACTTCTTCTGAGAACGGGATCCACCACAACCATAACCCGTGAGGGGCTTAGCTTGCGCGCCCCCAAGATGTTTCGAAGCAGAATCGGCAGTGAGCCGACGCGAGCAAGTCCGGATCCAAATTCTTCGTTACTTGATTTCGCGTTGGGCAGAAAAATAGCGACGGCGAAACTGCTTCGTGCCGTGACCTCAACGGTGGCATCGGCGCCTGCTCCCCCTTTTTCTTCTGCGATGCTCGGCGTCCCCCCGCGATCTTGGGTATCGTGGGGGGGGCTTGACCTAGTCAAAATGAAGAGGCAAATCCCGCCCACCGCAGTCCAAAAGAGCGCCCGCAGCCGCCTCGCAATTCCCAAGGTCAATCCGATAGCGCCAGTGAGGCCAAACATCTTGCCGATCAACATATTCCCGCCCTCGTAGGTTCCAAAGTTTCCTGGGTTGATGCTGCCAACCGCGTTCACTAGTTTGGTCATCGCCTCGACAACGAGGGCACTCAAGACGCCAAACTTCACTCCCATGAGCCAGAGAAGCAGACAAACCTCCATCACAGCCATGCAATGAGACGCCAGGATCAGGAAGAAGCTACCCCAAAAGGCTCTGGGAGAATTGTGGTGGAAATCCAAGAGAGCATTCTCTACAGACTGAATCAGGATGTACCTGCTCTCCATCCACCTCTTAAGAAAGGGAACGCGCGCAAAGACCCGCGCACTTTTTGAAATGACCGGCCAGCGCTTCCGCACTGCCACCAGCGTTACAAACAAGCAAAAGATCAGCGCCAGAGCGAACAACGTCGCGTAGAAACGCAGGGCATGAGAACGCGAGAGCAATGGCAGAGCTTCGGCGAGCCCCGCGATGAGGACTATCATGCCAGTCACAATGTAGAGTCCTCGATCCAACGTCACCGACGCGAGACCGTTGGCTATTGGAATTTCAGGGCTTAGCTGCGATACCCGGATCGAATCTCCGAACGTCTGTCCGATGAACCCGAGTTGTCCAGTCGCCTCCGCGCCAATCCGAAGTCCCAGCAGCCGTGGAAAAGAAGTCTTATGTTTGTGATCACCTAGTGTCATCCGCCAAGCCCAAGCTCTGGCAACGTGCGAAACACCTGCAAGGGCCAGGACCCACATAAAGCCCCAACCGAGTTTCACCATGTTTTCCCAAAGTTTGCTCGCACCAGCTTGCCAAATTAGATAGGCAAACAACGCAGAGCTCATGAGCGCTACGAGAATCCGAAGCGGGCGACGCGCTTTTGGCAGGAATCTAAGCATTGACAAGGCTCTCCACCGCCGAGTTCTTGCAGAAGTCCCGGTCAAAGATTTCTTCGGCGTGTGCCAGGGCCTGGGGGCTGTCGACGTCCTGCCAGTGACCGTCGCCAATATCAAACGCCCTCAGTTTCCGGTCATGCGCCAGCTTGCGCATGCCGTCTGACAACGAGCAGTCTCCGTTTTCCTTCGCCGATTCAAGGCAGCTGAAGAGCGCCGGGCTGCACAGGAACAGCCCGGTGTCGAGCGCATCGTAGCTGGGAAGGCCTTTGCCAATTCCAACGATGTAATTGCCTTTCCGTTGCACCTTGGTGGCATCGTCCAAGTCAAATACACGATCTATCTTCGAATCGACCGCGAGAATGACTTCGTCATCCGCGAGCGGCTGTCGCAGTAGCGCTTTGGCAGTTTTTGGCTCGAAAATGTGGTCTGACATCAGCAACAAAAATGGCTGGTTCAACTCCGCCTTTGCCTCCAAGGCAGACACGCCATTCGCCTTCTGGTATTCCAGGTTTTCGATCAACGTCACCGAAATGCCCCCCATCGATCGGTCGCTCAGCCAGCCGCGAATTAGGTCGGCACGGTACCCAGCAACAATCACGAATCGCTGGATCCCGGCTTCACGGGAGGACGTCATGACGTGTTCGAGAAGCGGCAAGCCGCAAAGCGGCACAAGAGGCTTGGGAAGACCGCCAGCCATAGAAGCAATTCGGCTCCCGTTGCCCGCTGCAAGAATCAGACACTGAGTAACGGCACTCATCGCGTAGGCATCGCTTTCGCAGACACGACTGAGTTGCCCGACGGGTTCGGCATCTTGGGCGCGTAACCGAAATACTCGATGCTTACTTCCGTGGTTCCGAACAGGTGAGCTTCCGTCACGCTTTGCGTGGAGAGTGGAAACCAGACAGGACCGCACTTCTGATAGACCTGCACGAAATGGATGCTTTTCGTCCAAAACGAAGGTCTCTTGGCAGGCTTGCCTTCGGCACGGACGAGCGCGTAGTCCTCGGCGTCTACCCAGATGCGGCCCTCGAACAGGTACTTCTCGCTCCGTTTGGGACGAACCTCCAGAGCGTAGGCCGTGCGGCCTGCCGCGAGCGCCGTTCCGATAAGCGAAAACTCATAATTTTCCGAGTTGAGCCTGGCGCCCGCGCGCCTCTCGGGCCGCGACGTTTCCGTCTCCGATTCGAGCATTTTGTGCAAGACGTGCTTGTGCGCCGCTTCCCATCCGTCTTCGGAGACGACCTCGAAATGCTTTGTGCCGTCCTTGTCGCCTTGCACCTGCACGAGCATTTCAGCGCGCTTGTGAAGTTTCTGGTTCTCGAGGACGTATCGGCGCATCCCGGCATAGCCCTCGATGGAACTCTGCCGCGCCAAATCATGAGCCGTCATCCGGGTCACAATCTCGTCGGCCGTCGGGCTCGTCGCCGAATCCTGCGCCGCACCAGGGAGTGCCTGCATCAGGAGGAAAGCCGATAGTAGTAAGTGGGTTTTCATTTGCTAAAACTCCATGACAAATTTGCCGCGGTATTCGCGCCAGGCCGTGTTGAAGAACTGCCCGAATCTGGCACTCGCAAGGTTGTTCTGCACGTCCCGTGGATCAAAGTGATTGAAGAGATTGAAGACCCCCACACCTACCCGAGCGCGCAGGTGCCTTTCGCCGAAGGTCAACGCAATCGGCCGCGTCACCTGGAGGTCAAAAGAAGAAAAACGCGGGAAACGGTCGACGTTCCTTGGCCCAACATATTCCCGATACTCGTTTTCCACTGAATAGGGGAATCCGGTGTGCAGGTCGTAGACCGGGACTAGAGTTAGCTTCCATGGTGCGGCGAGCGTGCCCCAAAAGAGGAAACGGTTGGGTGCGTCAAAGGGAAGCCGTCCCCGTGCATCCGGTTGGATCACCGGCTGAGCGAGGTTTCCAAAGAATTGATTGATATCGTTGAGGTCGCCAAATGCCCGCGAGCGCACGTAGGAAGCGTTCAGCACATGGCGAGCTACTTGGTAGCGCGTCGCCACCTGGAATTCCCGGTAGGAATCGCTCCCGCGGTTGGAAAGATCGAGAATTGCAGTTGTCCCTGAGAAGGTGGGTGAAACAACAAAGTCCCTTGCCGTGTTCCGTTGTTCATAGGCGACTCGCACCAACAGGCCTGCGAGAACCTGACGGTCGAGTTCCAGATTCCATGACGTGCTGCGTGGGTTTTGGAGTGGGCCGGTGATTTCATTTTGATAGGACACAGTACTTGAGACAGCGCCGCCCTGGCCGAGGAGAGCGACTGTTCGATTCGGAAGATAAGGGAAAACGGGAGCCATGAGCGGAACGCGGTCATAAAATAAGCCCACACCGCCTTTCAGCAGCGTTTTGCCGTCTTTGGTGAGCGCAAGGAGAAATCCGGCGCGGGGAGCCGCATGAGTGGAACTTGTGATCGTGTCGTTGTCGAAGCGGAGGCCAAAGTTCAGGGTCAAACGCTGATTGATCGCCCACTGATCACCGGCAAACCAGGCTGTTTCGTTTTGATCGATCTGGTACGGCAAGGGGGAAGTGAAGGTAATCCGCTCCACAGGTTGGTTCGCAAACCCATCGATTTCCACGGGCAGAAAAGTCTGGCGCCCATCGTAGGAGGAGTGCTCGTAACTCAGGCCAACGGTGAATGTGTGTGAACCGGCGAATTGCTTTGGCGCAAACTGATAGTTCTCCTGCAAGCTAGTACGAGAAGTTCGACGCGCCTGCCGGTTGAAGAAACCTCCTTCGGTTGTTTCGAGCAGCAGGCGATATGGATCGTCGCTTTGAGCAGTGATGTCCGCGTCAAAACGCTTGTAACTGAATTGCGAAGTCAGCAGGCTCGCATCGCCGATGATGTAGCGGTGCTGAACGTAGATTTCATAGCCACGCTGATGAAAATCCGGCGTAGAAGGCTGAGGCGTGAAGGTGTTCAGGCCGAGGAAATCGAGTTTCTGCGGGTACAGCGCAAACGATGCCGTAGCTGTCTGTTTCGGTGTGATGATGAAATCGAACTGTGTGTAAGAATCGAAACTTTCGAGTTTCGTATCGCGCTGCAGCGCTGAAAGGCTGTTCACCGGTGTTCGGACAAACCGGTACTCAAAGGATTGCGTAACGGCGACACGTCCTTTCACGAGCGGACTGGTGAACGTCATCCGTGGCGTGGCCGCACCGATGCCCGCGATCGTGCCATCGCGGTCGCGCAAGCGCGGGATGAAGTTCTGGAAAGAAAAGTGAAATTTCTCATAGTCGCCTGTCTTTGTTGCGACTGCGGAAACCGCTCCTGTGAACTTCCCATACTGCGGATCGTAGGGATTCGAAATGACTTGTACCGACGACACCACATCGATGGGGAGATTGATGGCCGGGCCGCCTGTCACAGGGTCAGTTACGTTCGCACTATTCACCAGCGCTCCGCTCTGAGTATTGCGAGCGCCCTTGAGATTGATGTGGCCATCGGGCCCTCGCAAAACTCCGGGAACCAGAGGAAGCGAACTCTCAAACCGTTCGTTCACATTGGGAGCATCACGTAGTGTCTTTTCAGAGATAGTTTCAGATGGAGCGGGGTCTTTCGTCTCAGACGCAGTTGCAGTTACGGTGACCGAGCTCTTTACATCGGCAGGCTTCAATTGCAACTCTGTTCGAACAATCTTGCCGGCCCCAACGCTTATCGTCTGTGCGGCCTCGAGACCCGAAAGAAAAGCTTCTATTCGATAAGCTCCGGGGCCAACCGGCGGAAAAGCATAGTTGCCTTTCTCGTCCGTTTGGGTTTCGAGCACCACCGGGCCGGACAGTTTGACTGTCGCACCGCCGACGAAGGAGCGTCCTCCGGAAGAGTCTCTGACAAAGACCACCCCGGTCACTCTGCCCGCGTTGTCATCGTTCTGCCGGGAAAATCCAGTCGAAGCCAGGGTGCATGCGACGATAAAACAGACGAAGACCTTAATCGCCGATAGCGCTCTACAGCGCCAGGGATATGTGGCAGAAGCCCGTCTGCAGCTCTGATGAGTCCATCCGCGCATCTGCATCGACAAAGCAGGAATGCTTCCAATGTGAGACCGCGAGGTCTGCTGCGGATCTTGATTCTTATCAATGGCTTGAGAATCTGCTCGCACAAGCAGACGCGAATCGGCAGAGGGAAGAGGTGAATCCAGCGGCAGGGCTCCGACGGTTTAGGCGGGTTGTCGACAGCGTGCTTCGCGGTTCACAGCTGCATTTGTAGTTGAGAGCACGATAGCGAGCATGGATGGATGGCGCTCGGCATGCAAGCTTGAGTACGTGAGTGAGAACATCGTCGAGGAGAGACCATCATGGAGAACAAGCATCCTGTTTCATGGTCGGAGCGACCTCTTGCGGCTAATTTTTGGGGGACGACTGGTAATTGCGCATGAACCCTTCTCAGGAGATCGAGAGTGGCAACTTTGCCCTCCCCCGATGGGCGCTGTATCGTCCGGATTCGATAAAGGTTGTGGACTGGAACATTGACCGCGGTTTGAAACTGGGTGAGGCGATCGAGTTTCTCGCTGGGGCAAAAGCAGACATCATCTTGTTGCAGGAAGTCGACGTAAACTGCCGCCGGACTCACCATGTCAACGTTGCCAGGGAAATCGCGAAGAAGCTGGAAATGAACTACGTCTTCGGGCAAGAGTTCCAGGAATTAACCCAGGGCTCCAAGACGTCCCCCGCCTATCACGGTCAAGCAACACTTTCGCGCTGGCCGCTATCAAAGCCCCGCATCATCCGATTCAGGAAGCAATCAGATTTTTGGCGTCCGCACTGGTTTCTTCCCGAAGTGTCGCCTTTTCAAGAACGTCTTGGAGGGCGCATGGCACTGGTGAGCGAAGTGAATTTCACGGGTCAAACTATATTCACTTACAACCTGCACCTGGAAAGCAGGGGAGATGATGAATTGCGCTGCGCTCAGTTGGACGAGACTTTGAACGACGCGAAGCGGTACACATGGGATACGCCTATTTTGCTGGCCGGCGACTTTAATATCGATGCATCCGGGGGACCTGCGGCTTGCGCAATCAGCCGCGCTCAATTTCAGGATGCATTCGCGGACCGCCATGGGCCGACGACCCCTGGCTCATTCTGGGAGCATGGACGGGTCATCGATTGGATCTTTACCCGTGGCTGCGCTCGTGTCAGCCAATCTCAAGTGCACCGTTCAGTTTCGGTTTCCGACCACTACCCGCTTTCCGTCAACTTGGTGATTGTTTAGCGCCGCCCTCACACTTTCAGTTCGCCCGCTCAAGATTTGAGCGAGCCCGGACTGCGACGCCGCATGAACCGATAAACGGCGGATGCGCGATTCAAGAAAGACAAGAACGACCGCTTACGGGAATTGTATCTAGGTCACAACCTCGACGTTACCGTCAAATCTCTGCCATGAATAGCGAGCTATAGGATTCTCGCCGTAGTTGCTGAGCAACCTGAGTTTCTCCTTTCCGTTGAAAACAAGACGCATAGCTGATTGCTTGGGGAAGCCCGCCATGGACACTCACTTGCTCTTGGGAGCGAGAGAGAAACGGAGATCGCCAGTGACCTACGCATCGAGATCCAGGAGTTTCGTTGGACGCACCAATGCGGTAGCAATTAGCAAGCCCTTGCCCGTTTTCGGAACAAGAAAAAGGACCGTGCGGTCAACCTCCTGCGGGTCGACAAGCTACGAGGCCCACACGGTTGTCGAAACTCGAGCGAAGGTCATAGGAAGGGAAGCTTTCGAAGAGATGTTCGTGGCATCGCGCCCGAAATTCGTAGCGATAGCCCGCACTATCGTTCGCAATAGAGAAGACGCCGAAGACGCAGTCCAGAATGCCTTTCTTTCCGGGTATCTCCACTTGCGGAGTTTCGAGGGCCGATCCGCTCTTAGGACCTGGTTCACGCGTATCGTCTTGAACGCTGCCTTGATGATCCAACGCAAACGTAAACCATCCACGATCCAGCCGCTCCCCGAGAACAGCAACTCGCGCGAAGTCAACTGGACGGAAAATATTCCGGCCCCGGAACCAGATCCAGAAATGGTTCACGCAGAACGGGAGACTCTTCAATTGATCGACGGGATCCTGGGAAAAATGAAACCCGTGCTTCGACAGGCGTTCACGATGACTTACTTCGACGAATTGTCGGGCCCAGAGACTTGCGCACTACTTGGTGTTTCAGCTGGGACCTTCAAGGCGCGGCTCTTTCGCGCAAAACGGCAGTTCTTGGATCAAACGGAACGAGCTCTTGTGGCTCCCATTCATAAGACGACCCTTTCGGCGTATGAATTCTTGAAACGGAAATGACTCCAGAGCTAGCGGGGGCTTGAAATTAATGATCACTGTGAAAGCGAGCCAAAAAACCTTCACCTATGCCGAGGTCACGAACCTTACCGGGATTTGTGCCAAGCATTTGGAAAATCTTGCAAAGCGTCACCGGTTGGGCTTCATTGCACACGCCACGGAGACTCAGGGCAACCAGACCGGCCAGTGGTTCTTCAGACCGTGGGACTTAATGGTTCTAGCGACGCTGTTTCCGCGGTGTGCGCACTGAAATCGCAAGCTCCCTGCCTCATTGTAAGAAGCCTATCGCCCCGCGCCGATTAGCTTGGTCAGTTCCGCTTAAGATGAGCAGCACCGACAGAGGGATGGATATGCCAAGGAACTTTCTACTTGCAAGCGATTTCGATCAGACACTCAGTTTCAACGATTCTGGAGTCGTGCTGAGCGATCTCATTGGTTTTCACAGCTTTCACGACAAGGTCAAGGGCCTTGCGGACATCAACCTCGTTCAGCAGGGTGCGGAGCTCAGCTATCTGATTCTCCATGATCCGGATTTTCGCCGTGTGCGCCTGGAGCACCTCGTAGAGGCCGGCAAGCGAATTCGCCTGAAGCATGACGTCGCGCTGTTCGCACGAGTTCTAGACAATCTTGGTGAAGAACACAAGTTTAATTTCAACGTGATCTCCGCAGCGCCCCAGGAGATTATTCAGTCGGCCCTGGAAGGCATTGTGCCGCCAGACCACATCTTTGGCACCCGTTTCCGGTACAACGAAGCGACCGGCGAAGTGGACTCGATCATCCGCGCCGCCGCGGGTTGGGGCAAGATCAGTGTACTTGAGGAGCTTCGCGCGAACCTAGGCATCAGCCACGACCACATCATCTATTTGGGTGACGGCAGTTCCGATTTGCCGGTGATGATGCACGTCAATCAGCACGACGGGCTTACCATTGCCGTAAGCGAAGCCAAATTCATCTCGCGCGTCGCCAGGCGCACAGTGTTAAGCGCTAACGCCATGAGTGTGCTAGTCCCTGTGCTGGAAAAAATCATGAATTGGAATTCTGCTGAAATTCGGCGCTTCTTTGGTTCCTACGGTCTTACGTTGCTCGAATGGGACAGGATGCGCACCGACATGCTCACAATTCAGGAATCCGCAGCGCAAGTTGCAACGCTATCTGATGACAACGCCGCGGCGCCACAGCTGATCGCCCAATAGCCACATTTGCAAGGCTTGGATTCACTGGCGCCGACCAGCTGTTCTGCGGAAAGAGATGATGACTTTAGCTTGTTACCTTGTGGTGCGACCGTAGGAATCTGCGCCAGAGACCAAGCTCTTTGATCCAGCTGATTTCATAGACCAGCTCGTGCTCCTCGCGCGTGTGCTCTTGTTCATTCCACACGACTCGACGTCGCGTTTCCCAGTGTATATCGACTCCTGCGGGAAAGTCCGAAATTGGGAGGATCGCTGAGCTGCTTGCGACTGCGGACATCGGTTCAACCTGCTCTTTCGAAGACTTCAAGCGTTCATTCGAAGCTTTGACCGCAATGCCGTAATGCAATCGCAATTCCAACACATAGCCTTGGGTACAGGGCGCAAACGAAATCGGCGTTACGGCAACTGCCGTAAGGAAATACGGTTTGAAGGTTCTTCTAAGAATGAGTCACTCAGGAACGAATGATCCGAGGCATTTCGGGTGTGTCGGTGTCAAACGCGTGGCGAAAGCGCTAAGCGGTTGGCAGCACTAATCGAACTACGCAAGGACCAAGGCTCTTCGCTCCTGCAAGCGTCTGTTCTCTCTGCAAGTTGCAGTCATGGCGCTGCAGTTCAGTTGGCAATTCGGTTGCAGCAATACTGACCGCTAAGAGACAAGAAGTTTGCGCCAAGTCGCGTCATAGAGCTCGCTAATTCGATACCTAAAGAGAGGCACACTTTGAAAAGAATCACACTTTCTGCGCTCCTACTTGTTGGATTGTGTGTGGTGGGAAGTCGAGAGGCAGTTGCTCAAGCTGCATCTTCGAGGTCGTCCGCCGCCGACAACACTACGGACGCGATAACCGATCAACAGTTGGCGCTGCTGCGCAGGGATATTCGTTCGATCAAGAAGCAACTCATTGCTGCGAACTTGACGCTCACGGATAGTGAAGCGACAAAATTCTGGCAAGTGTACGAACAATACTCGGCGGAAGCTGAGAGGATCAACGGAACGAGAGCGGCGATTATCAAAGAATATTCGGACGAATATGGAACGCTGACCGACGACCAAGCCGATAATCTTATTCGCCGCTGGCTGGACACGGACATCGAACAGACAAAACTACGGCAACGCTATGTGGCGATCTTTCGAACTGTCTTGCCCGGAAAGAAAGCAGCGACCTTTTTTCAACTCGACCGCCGGATCAGCACGATGATCGATGTGCAGCTTACATCGCGACTTCCCCTGGCACAGAGTCAGGATTGATCTTTTCCTTGGGAGGCACCGTGTCCGCGACCGAGAAAGAAACAGGGCCGATCGCTTCTGCGTGGAATAGCTTTGACAGGCAAAGGGGCCTAAGCAACTCAGTCATGAATAGCGCGGGGTCCGCAGATTTCTTGTTGCTGAAGGAGCAAATTTGATGTCCGCCTCGCCAGTATCGGCTGAATCCCCCGCCCCTGTGACGAAACCGTTGCCTCCCGAAAGCGACAAACCTGCGGCCCCTTCCCACGGCATTGTCGGATGGAAAAAGCACGTAACTCCTCTCCTTGTCGTGGCGCTCGCTCTAGCCGTTGTGATCACCATCACTCGCAACTGGAATGCGTGGGAGGGCGGCAAGGTCGAACAGGTGACTGATGATGCTTACGTTCGCGGCGACCTTACACCGTTGAGCACGAAAGTGGCCGGCATCGTGCGCACGGTTCACGTAGCCGACTTTCAGCGAGTACACAAGGGCGACCTCATCGTCGAATTGCAGGACGACGACTACCGGGCACAAGTTGACCAAGCCAGTGCAGCAGTTGAGGCAGCCCGTGCTGCCATCGAGAACAACCGTCGCCAGCGCGAATTGCAAGACGTGCGTATAGCCAGAGCGATTGCCGGTATCGATCAAGCAAAGGCGCAAATCGCGGCAGCTGTAGCTGGTAGGGAGGCAGTAAGTGCGGACTTGGTTCGCGCCCACTCCGAGCGTAAGCGCCAGGAGGGTCTGTATCAAACTCATTCGGCGACGCAGCAGAAGGTGGAAGCCGTTGTGGCGGACGACGAGCGCTTGACGGCACAGCTCGCGAGCCGCGACGCCGATCTCAAACAGGCTGAGACGATGTTGCGTAGCAGTGAACTGGCTGCGGAAGCCGAGCGGCGTACGAAAGCCGTCCTCGAGTCGCAGGATATGCAGCTTCAGGCCGATTTGCGCGCAAAGCAGGCGAACCTAGCGGCAGCTATGGTGAATCTTGGCTACACCAAAATCTACGCACCCGCCGAGGGTACTGTGGGCGAACGGCAAGTTCGACCAGGACAACTTGTATCTCCGGGCACACAAGTAATCGCGTTCATTGATGTCACGAAGTGGGTGCTGGCGAACTATCGTGAAACCCAGCTGACCAACGTGAAGATCGGTGACCCTGCCGAAGTTCGTATTGACCAGTATCCCGGGCAGGTAATTCATGGGAAGGTGCTGGAAATCGCGCCAGCCAGCGGCTCACAATTTTCTCTCCTGCCTCCCGACAACGCGACCGGTAATTTCACGAAGGTGGTACAGCGCATCCCGGTCAAGATTGCGCTGGACGACAGCGCCTTTGCCGCCAAACTGCGCCCCGGACTCTCGGTGATTGCAACCGTCCGGACGAAGCGGTAGGCGGAAAAGTATGGCGGCTTCGAGCGTAACTGTTCGCCCGTCTCCGATTGATATCGCGCGCGCAGTAGGCGCCGCGGTGCCTGCGGAGGTTTCGGGCCAGCCACTGCTGGGGATTCTCGGCGTGGTTATTGGCGCTGGAGTTGTCACGCTGACCAGCCGCATGATCTCTCTTGGCATGCCCGATTTCAGGGGCCTTCACGGATTCGGGTACGACGAAAGCGCATGGATTGGCAGTGCCTTCGATGCCGGCCTGATGTTTATTGGCCCCTTCACAGTGTATCTCGGCGGTCTGATGGGACCGCGGCGCATCTTGCTCACAGCTGCCGCCATTTTCACCGTGCTGTTCATCTTCCTGCCCTTGGCGCACAGCTACAGCCTAGTGATTGCATTGGTATTTCTGGGCGGCCTGACTTCAGGCACGTTCTATCCACTCACCCTCACGTTCGCGCTCCGCAACATTCCGCTTCGATACCTTCCTTTCACACTTGCTTTGTACGCGACCTTCGTGGACGGAGCGGTGAACATCGCACCTTCGCTCTACGGTTGGTACCGAGAACATCTTTCTTCGAATTGGATGTTCTGGAATTCGGCGCTCATCACGCCCCTGATGATGATCTGTATCTATTACGGGATACCGAAGGCCAATTCAGCGAAGAAATCCGGGGCAGCGCTGAGCTTCGCAGGATTCTTGTACGCCAGCGTGGGCCTCGCTATGTTGCTGGTCGCCTGCGAACAGGGGGAAAGGCTCGACTGGTGGCGCTCCGGAGTGTTCAACGCACTGTTTTTCGGCGGGGCGTTCTTCCTGTTTTGCGCGCTGGGTCGGAGGCTACGCGGTCCGAATCCGCTGGTGGCGCTGCCTTATCTGCTGAAGTGGAACACCGTGCTGCTGGGATCCCTGCTCTTCTGGTTCCGCTTCACCCTTTGCACGACCATCATTCTGATCCCGCAGGCGCTAGCCATCCACGGGTTCGAACCCGAACAGATTGGGCCTGCGATCATCTGGAGCGCTGTGCCACTTATTCCTCTCGCGTTCACGGCTGCGCTTCTGTTGCTTCGAAAATTTGATCCCCGTCTCCTCTTCGCCATCGGCCTTGCCTGTACTGCCTTTGCCGCCTGGTTAAATTCTCAGTACAGCAGCACGTGGGCGGCCGAGAATTTCTACCGCACCGAGTTGCTCACCGGCGTCGGGCAGGCGTTTGCTTTTATCGGACTTGTCGGCTGCATCGTGCTGCAAGCGATCTTCGCAGGGGCTTTGGCCAAACCTGAGTGGGTGCTCACTTTTTCGGCTTACTTTCACACCATCCGCATATTTGGCGGCACCGCAGGCGCCATCTACATGGGCCATTTTTTGGCGCAACGCGAAAAGTTGCACTCGAACTTGTTGGGATTGCACGTCAGCAATGGGGATTGGCTAACAAATCAGAACATTCATGGGATGACCGCAGGTCTCTATGCCAAGTCGTCCGGGTTGGTAACTGCCGGGGCTCGCGCGGTCGATCTGATTGCAGCCCGCATTCGTCTTCAGGCATTCAGTCTGAGCATTATCGATGGATTCCTGCTGATCGCTTGGAGTTGCGTGTGCGCGCTGATTCTTGTCGCTTTGTTGCGCAAATCACCGTTGAACTACGGCGACCTCAGCACGGTTCAGCAGATACTGGCCCTCGATAAGGAGTCGAAACAATGAAAAAAAGAGCACTTTTTCTGCTTATAGCGACGGCGTTGTCTTGCTCTCTTACCTGGGCCGACGAAACAGGCAGTACCGCGCCATCGCGCCGCATTACACTGCGGGAAGCCGTTCAGCTTGCGCTCAAGCACAACCACAATGTCCGCATCGCGGGCTACGCGGTCGATGAGAAACAACATGCGAAGGAGGCCGCGAAGGGTTCCTATTTCCCATCGATACGCAATGACAGCAGTTTTCTGCACTTGACGGATACGCAGCTGATTCAGATCAACCCCGGCAGCCTGGGTACAGTGGGGGGAACGCCGATTCCTCCTGTGAGCAGCGTCATTAACCAGGGCGGCCGCACCCTGACGACGAGCGGAACACAGATAACCCAGCCACTAACCTCGCTCCTGAAGGTCAGGCAGGCAAACGATATCGCGCAAGCTGAGGTAAAAGCCTCACGGGAGAAGGCGCAACTTACCGGAAACGACATCGCGCTGGCTGTACACGAGGTCTATTACAGGGTTTTGATTGCGCAAGCGCACCGAAGTGCCACGGAGGCACGTATAAGAGCTTCGCAGGACCTCGAAAGCGAGCGCATCGAGCAGGTGAAGTTTGGGAGTTCACTCGAACAGGAATCGATCGAGAGCCGTGCGCAAGCATTACAAGCGAAGCAAGAACTCCTGACGACGGATCTTCAGTTGGCCGACCTCAAGTTGAATCTGAATGATCTGATGGGCTTGCCTCTGTCAACGGTCCTGGATCTTGATCCTGTCTCTGCAGAGTCTCAGGAGACTTGCCCGCTCGAGGAATGCGTTACGACTGCGACGGCCTCACATCCGGAAATTCTAGAAGCTCGTGCCGAAGTGGAGAAAGCGGAGGCTGCAATCCGTTTGGCCAAGACTGATATTTGGGTCCCCGATGTGGAGGCTTTCGCGCGGTACAGCTACCAGAATAATGTCCCATTCCTGGCACGCAATTTCGGCACCTTTGGTATTCACCTTGGGTATGACCTGTTCGACGGAGGGCGAAAGCGAGCCGTGAAGCGTGAACGTGAAGCGCAATTGGCTCAAGCGAAGGAGAATCTGGCGAGGCTGACGGACGAGGTCGAACTTGCCGTGCACACTGCCTACAACAAACTCGAAAGAACGCAGCGGATGCTGGAGGTGTCGGAAGAGATTGTGGTTCTGCGCACCGAGTCGAACCGCGTGCTACAGCAAGAACTTTTGCAAGGGGCTGCGCTTAAGTCGCAAGCTGCAATGGCGACCGCTCAGGAATTCGACGCCAAGACGCTCCTCCTCCAGTCACAGCTGAACTATTCGCAGGCACACGACGAGTTCATTCACGCGATGGGTCTCACACCCGAATGACACGCTTACCTCCATGCAGCGTCTGACCCTTGAGTCGAGGTCTTGGCAATACCCCAAGCGACTGCCGGGCACTCCCAACACAGTTCGTCTCGGAAAGTGATTGCATCACGAGTCGACTCTGGTGCATGGCTGCCCCGTCAACCGGAAGATGGGTCAGCGAGCCGGTACCGCCTGTGCGAAAAAAGTTCTGAGGTTAGTCGACCGCCGCCTGCATGCTGTCGAAGCCTCTGCTCAACAGCCATCGCTTTGCTTCTCGTGATTCTTGTCCGTTCTCTAGGACATCAAGGATGGCGCGATTTACGATGGCTAGATAGAGGCGCCTTATTGCATTGGGGTGGAACTTTTCCGTTTGATCGCCAATGGGGCCGGTCCTATTTCCATGCCATCTGCCAGGAGCCTCTGCTACGAAAGGCTCCGGCGGGTGCGCCGCCAAATCCTCGAATGACGCGAATTGACCTTCTTGTATCTGACTCTGTCTGATCATTTCTATGCTCCTTCGGTTGCATACGACCGAACCCTTCCAATTTTTGCCGGAGTTGCTGCAACCATGAGAGGCCGACACAGCCGATTAAATATGCAGCCACTGCCGTCTTTAGCACAATCACAATCAGGCGCAAACCATTCTTCATCCAAATCACCTATGGCTCTCAAATTTCTTTTCGCACTCTGCGAGGCGCGGAGAACCGCATCCGTACCAAAACTCTCATCAAGCCGGAGAGCCAAGGTCGAGCCGTGTATGACTCAGTCCTGCCGATGGTCTGCAGGTGGCGCAATACCAAGGCGCTTCATCTTGTAGAACAGTGTGGTCCGCTTCAAGCCGAGTCTGGCGGCTGCTCCTCGCGGACCTCCGAGCTTCCAGTTGGCGCGCTGGCAGGCAGCGAGAATTTCTCTTCGCACTTTTTCTTCAAGCGTCGGACTTGCAATCTCTTGCTCTGCCTCCAACGGTTCGTAGCTTTCTAGAGGTGTTGGTTCAAAGACGCCATCATTGGAGAGAATCACGCCACGCGCGATGTAGTTTTGGAGCTCTCGAATGTTGCCGGGCCAGTGGTGGCCCACCAGGGAGCGCATGGTTTCCTGAGGAATCGATTCGATCGATTTGTCCATCGAGGCTGCAAACTGTTGAACGAAATATTCCACGAGCTCGGGGATATCGGCTTTCCTTTCGCGTAGGGGCGGAAGATATACCGGAAAAACATTCAGACGGTAGTACAAATCTTCCCGGAATTCGCCGTCGCGAACCATTTGCTTCAGGTCCTGGTTGGTTGCAGCAACGACGCGAACATCGACTCGCGTTGTACGCGTGCTGCCGACTGCCTCAAACTCACGCTCCTGAAGCACGCGGAGCAACTTGGGCTGTAGCTCCAAGGGCATGTCCCCAATTTCATCGAGGAACAGAGTGCCACGATCCGCCAATGCGAACCGGCCAACATGAGAATTAATAGCGCCCGTAAAGGCTCCGCGTTCGTGTCCGAAGAGCTCGCTCTCGAGGAGGCCGGCAGGCATCGCCGCGCAGTTCACCTTTACCAGATTTCGGGTTCGGCGCGGGCTGAGCTCGTGAATCGCTCGCGCGATGACTTCCTTTCCAGTGCCGGTCTCTCCGGTAATCAATACCGTTGTATTCGTACCCGCCACGGCCTCCGCCTGGCTGAGAATGGAGCGCAGGCTGCCGCGGCGTCCTACGATCGTGTCCAGGAACGAGGATTCCGTGCGTTCCGGCTTGCGGGCCGTCCGTTGATCAGCACGATAGGCGGCATTTATCGGTGAGCTTTCTGGGTGCCAGTTAAGCCCTATAACTGAATCTGCTGCTGTGCTCATGCTGTGCTCCTGCTGTGCTCCTGTTTTTAATCGTTGCGACCCCGGCATCTCTGGTGTCAATGTGGACGTCATTTAAACTCGAGCTTCCACAGTCATCAGCTGTCCCGAGTTCGGAACGGGAAAGTCTATATTTGTGCTGGAAGAGCGCTTTCCCGTGTCTCTCGAGAAAACAAGTCCTTCTTCGCCGCGATGCCAATCGATGAGCAATACATCGCCCTGGTGCAGTTGCCCTGTGGCCAGCAGCCTGGAGAGTGGGCAGACCACATTCCGCTCGATGGCCCGCTTTAAGTGGCGGGCTCCATACCTCTGGTCAGTTCCCTCTTCCAGGAGGAATTCCCGGCCTTCACTTGTGATTCGAAACAAGAAGGGGCGCGTTGTCGAATCCAGCACGCGCTTCTGTACTTGCCCTAGTTCGATCTCAAGCACTTCGTCAAGCTCCGCGCGCTTCAGCGGATGAAACACGACCACCTTGTCCAGACGGTTCATGAACTCCGGCGAGAACTTCCGCCTTGCCGCCTCCACCGCCGTCCTCTCCACCTTCTCGTGCAATCCCGCCGTGGCCTTGTCCTTCGGCTGGATGAATCCCATACCCCCGTGTATCAGATCGGCAATCTGGCAGCCTCCTAGGTTTGAGGTCAGGAAGATCACGGTTTGCGACAAATCTACCCGCCGGTTATCTCCTAGAGTCAGCGTTGCTTTATCAAGCATTCCGAGCAGTAGCTGCCACAGCGCGTCGCTCGCTTTTTCGATTTCGTCAAACAGTAAGAAACTTAGTTTTAGCCCTTCGCGATGGCTGGCTGCCAACGCCTCTTGCGTGATGAGCGGGTGTGTTTCGCGGTGGCCCAGATACCCTGGCGGCGAACCAATCAACTTCGCGATTTCGTGGGAGTGTTGAAATTCGGCGCAATCCACCTTGATCACCGCACGGCTGTCTCCGAACAGAATCTCGGCTGCGGCCTCGACCGTGCGCGTTTTTCCTGAACCGGTCGGTCCTAGAAACAGCAGGTTACCCACAGGGTGGCCGGGAGAATGCAGACCGGCGCAGAACACTTGATAAAGATCGACAAGCGCCTGCACTGCTTCTTCCTGCCCCACGACCTTTTCCCGCAAGGCTTCCTCGAAGTGGCACGCTGTGGAACTCCGCTTTTTCGTGTCCAATTGTTTTCTGTGGGCCGTTTGTGTTGCTGTCATCATAACTGCTCCTTCTACTGCACAAGCTCAACCTAGTGGGACCCGTTCGTCACTCATTTCTTCGCACTCGGGTCCGATTCTCTTTCCAACCGCTCTCTCCTGATCCACTCTCGAATGTAAAGGCCGCAGTTCTTCAACTTGATCGAATTGGATTCCCACTTCTCCAAAAATTTAACGGCCTCGCCGTCTACCGACCTCAAATCTGCACAGTCCAAGACAATTCGTCTGCCTTTTCCTTCTGCGGCAAGGAGTGCCTCCATCTCCGCCACGTTTTCCGCATTCAATTGACCGCTGACCTTTAACACCACTTCTCCGTTTGCCTTTCTGGTGATCCTCAGCATCTGGTTCCTCGTCTCAATTACAACTTGCGTTGTTTGAGTGGCAATTAAGGAGCCAATGGTAAGTGGTTGAAAAGAAGGCTTTTGCATCACCGATTTAATGCCGAAATCTCGACAATTGGCGAGCAGTTGAACAATTCTTAGGGAGCATGGGCGCAATGTTCTCAGTCTTGTCGATATGTGGATTCGTCAGGTGTATCATGCCCGCCATGGCCTCCTCAGGACAGGGAACCGAGCGTTTGAATGCCCAACTCCTCGTCGACTCGATTCCTGCGCTGATTCACACCGCCCGGCCCGACGGTTACATCGACTACTTCAATAAACCTTGGCTGGAATACCTGGGCGTCACTTTGGACAAAGTGGCCGGCTGGAATTGGACAGCTGTGGTTCACCCTGAGGACGTTGAGGGGATTGTGGCCAAGTGGCGAGCCTGCCTCGCCTCAGGAGAAGTTTTCGAGTACGAAACTCGCGTCCGCAGTGCGAATGGAGAATACCGCTGGATGTTTCACCGGAAAGTGCCACTTCGCGATGCGAATGGCAACATCGTCAAGTGGTATGGATCGAGTCTCGATATTGAGGAGCGCAAGCAGGCGGAAGAGAAGCTGCGGCGCAGGGAACGCGATCTTCACTCGATCATCGAGACGATCCCAACGATGGTATGGTCGGCTGCTCCGGACGGCTCTGTCGACTTTTTCAACCCGCGCTGGCTCGATTATACGGGCCTCTCTCCGGATCAGTCGCGGGATTGGGGATGGACTGCAGCAATTCACCCTGACGACTTGAGCCGGCTCACAGGTGCTTGGCAATCAATTCTCGTTGGTGGAGAACCGGGAGAGACTGAAGCACGCCTTCGTCGTTTCGACGGCGCATATCGCTGGTTCCTGTTTCGAGCCAACGCATTGCGAGACGAATCCGGGAAAATCGTCAAATGGTACGGAACCAATGTCGATATCGAGGACCGCAAGCGGGCGGAAGAAGAATTGCGGAGGAGCGAGTTCTATCTTTCAGAAGGGCAGCGTCTTGCCCACATGGGAAGCTGGGTTTTGGACCCTGCGGGTTGTTTCCCTTACTGGTCGCATGAGCTTTTCCACATTTATGGTCTTGATCCGGCGAAAGAAGGGCCTAGCTTTGAGGAATACCTGGCAAGCATCCATCCGCAGGATCGCGAATTCATGCGCTCGTTAATCAACCGGATGATTGCTGAGCGCTCCGGTTGCGATGTGAAGAAACGAATCGTTCGACCCGACGGCGAGCTGCACTACATTCGCTGCGTGGGTATTCCCGTTATTGAGGACGAAGTGCTCAGGGGGTTTCTCGGCACCGCCATGGATGTCACTGAGCAAGAGCTATTGACACAGGAGTTGCAGCGTCGGGAGGCGTATCTGGCTGAAGCACAAAGACTGAGCCACACGGGCAGCTTCGGGTGGAAGCCCGATACTGGAGAGATCGTTTGGTCAGAAGAAACCTATCGCATTTTCGACTACGACCGCTCGGTTAAGCCAACGATAGATTCAGTGCTGCAGCGCCTCCATCCGCAGGACCGGGCGGACTTTCAGAAAGTCATCGATGAAGCCTCTCGGGGCGCGACAGATTTCGAACATGCCTATCGCTTGCTGCTGCCTGATGGGCGAGTTAAGCACGTCCACGCGATAGCTCACGCGGTACAGAATGCATCTGGCGACCGCGAGTTTGTCGGGGCTGTGAGCGACATCACCGAACGCAAGACTACCGAAGATAAGATCCGGCGCCTGGTCGACGCCGGCATTCTGGGGATCTTCATCGCGAATCTCCAGGGTGAAATTGTCGAGGCCAACCGGGCGTTTCTGGAAATGTTTCAATTCGACCGTCAGGATCTCCTCTCGGGCCGATTGCGCTGGGAGGATATGACGCCGGCCGAATTGCGCGAACGCGACCAACGTGCCGTGACGGAGGCTCTGGCAACCGGGTTTTTCCAGCCATACGAGAAGCAGTTTTTCCGGAAAGACGGCAGCCGCTTGCCCGTGCTTCTGGGAGGCGCGCTGTTTCAGGATTCGAACGAGGGCGTCTCCTTCGTCCTCGATCTGAGTGAACAAAAGCGGGCGGAGGAGTCCCTCCGAAGAAGTGAAGCGTACCTGGCAGAAGCGCAGAGACTCAGCCACACCGGCAGTTGGGCCTGGAGTCCCGAGACCGACGTCAGGCATTGGTCGGAGGAATGCTGCCGCGTTCTGGGTTTTGATCCACGGGACGGTTTGCCCAGAATGGAAGAATTCATTCAGCGAATTCATCCCGACGATCAACCGGCGTTCCGGGAATCTGCCAAGAGGGCCAGGCATAGCAAGTCAGACGAAGAAGTAGATTATCGCATTGTGCATCCAGGTGGCGCCGTCAGGGACATTCACAGCATTGGTCACCCTGTTTTCAGCCCGCGCGGTGATCTCATTGAGTACACCGGCACGGTGATCGACGTCACTGAACGTAAACAAGCAGAGGAGGAACTGCGCAGAAGTGAAATGGAGCTCCGGCAGATGCTGGACCTCATGCCGCAGCACCTCGCTGTCCTTGCGCCTGACGGAACCCCACTCTATGCCAATCGCGTGGCGCTCGAGTATTTGGGTGTCGACATGGACCGATGGCGAACCGAAACCTCCCGATATGGTCTCCTTCATCCAGAGGATCGCGAAAAACTTCTCAGCCAGAGACAGAGCCAGTTTCTCGAAGGCACGCCACATGAGTTCGAAGCTCGGATGCTGAGGCACGATGGGATATTTCGCTGGTTTCTGTTCCGTCTAAGTCCGCTTAAAGATGAACGGGGTGACGTAACACGATGGTACGGCACTAGTACTGACATTGAAGCCCGCAAACAAGCGGAAGACAGGCTTCGCCAAGAAAACGTCGCGCTCCGTGAGGAGATCGGCCAGGCCTCGATGTTTGAAGACATCGTTGGAACATCTTCCTCTCTGAAAAGTGTTCTCTCGCGCATTTCCAAAGTCGCGCCGAGTGATTCTACGGTCCTTATCACGGGCGAAACAGGAACAGGCAAAGAGCTGGTTGCACGTGCAATCCACCGACGGTCAGATCGGGCCTCGCGTTCGTTTGTCAGCGTGAACTGTGCAGCGATCCCCCGCGACCTGATCGCCTCCGAGTTGTTTGGACATGAGAAAGGCGCCTTTACGGGCGCGACTCAGCAGCGCGTGGGTAGGTTTGAATTAGCAAATGGCGGTACGCTCTTCCTGGACGAAGTCGGGGAACTTCCAGCCGAGACCCAAATTGCCCTCCTACGTGTTTTGCAGGAGCACGAGTTTGAACGTGTCGGTGGCACTCGTCGAATCCGCGCTGACGTCCGGGTGATTGCTGCCACCAACCGTGACTTGCAGGCCGCCATCAACGCCGGCTCCTTCCGTAGTGATTTGTTTTATCGGCTGAATGTCTTCCCGATCGAGATACCTTCTCTTCGAGAGCGAAAAGGGGACATTCCTCTGTTGGTCGAGTACTTTATCGAACGCTATGCACGAAAAGCGGGCAAGAACATAGAGCGCGTCAACAAGAAGACGCTGGAACTGCTTCAGTCATATCCCTGGCCGGGAAACATCCGCGAACTGCAGAACGTCATCGAGCGCTCGATGATACTTTGTGAAACAGAAATTTTCTCAATCGATGAAAACTGGTTACCGCAGTCGGTGCCTCTGCCACCAGAGTCAAAACAGCAAGTTGAGCTCCCTCGCAGACTCCTGGTGCAAGAGAAGGACATGATTGAGGCCGCCCTAAAAGAAAGTCGCGGCCGGATATTCGGACCCGCGGGGGCTGCGGCCAAGTTGGGCATCCCACGGTCGACGCTGGAATCGAAGATCCGGTCGCTGAAAATCAACAAGAATCGCTTTAGGTCTATCCCGGAAACTTGAGGGTCCCGCAGATCGCCCGATATGAGGGCCATTCCGAATGTTGTTTCATTGGAAGTTCCCATCTTGAGGCTCTCAAGCGATTTCCAAAGCGGCGAGTCTTTTGGATAGGGCCAGCCGGGTTTTCGGTTCGGTCGCAAGCGGTTGCTGAGCAAGCCAAGAAAGCCAGGTCTTGTCCAACGAGAAATTCTCTGTTTCGCACATGATGACAGATCGCTCAATCACGTTCTGCAATTCACGGATGTTCCCTGGCCAGGGGTAGGAGCGAAGCAAGTCGAGGCTTTCTTTGGTTATCCCCTGTATGTCCTTTCCCACTTTCCTCGCGCAATGATCGACGAAGTATTCGACTAGCGCAGGAATGTCTTCTCGTCGTTCCCGTAGAGGAGGCATTACAATCGGAAAAACGTTGAGACGGTAAAAGAGGTCGCTGCGAAACGTGCCCCCCTGGATGGCCGCGTGCAAGTTACGGTTTGTGGCAGCAATCACGCGTACGTTGGTACGGATGGAGCGAGTTCCGCCGACACGCTCAAATTCCTGTTCTTGTAAAACGCGCAGCAGAGCAATCTGGGTTTCGAGAGGAAGCTCTCCCACTTCATCGAGGAAGATTGTGCCTCCCTCTGCCAATTCGAAACGGCCCAGGCGCCGCTGCAGCGCTCCAGTGAAAGAGCCCTTCTCATGGCCAAACAACTCTGAGGCGATCAAGCCGCACGGGACGGCAGCGCAGTTGACACAGACAAATGCTCGTGAGGATCGGTGAGAACGTCTGTGAATGGCGCGCGCAACAAGTTCCTTGCCTGTCCCGGTTTCTCCGGTGACCAAGACGGTCGCGTCTGTGGGAGCAACCTTAGACGCAAGAGAGAGTACTTTTTTCAGGGCACCAGAACTCCCGACGATCTCGTCGCACATCGATCCCTTATCGATTTCCTCGGTCAGGGCGACGTTTCTCTCGTGTTTGAGTCCCTCTTCAGGCTGATTTGGATCCACCATGATTGCCGCGACGCTAGCCATAACTTGCCTCATCTATCTAAAGAAGTTGCCTGCTTCTCAGACCCCTTTGTTCATTGCGCGCATTGTGGAGCCGGTCCCGTCTGGGGACAACCCCAGATGGAGTCACGGCGGACACCATATCGGGACAGAAGGAATACCCTTTTCCGGGGGGTGGGAACTAACTCAAAAGTAGTAGAAGACTTAATTCTTTCGATCTCGAATGTCGATGCGCTTCCATCCAAAAAGGCGGGCATCGAGAGACCAGGCGCCCGGTCCGAGCATAGCCAGGGCGGCACCAAGGGTTCCCGCCAGGATATAGCTCCACGGATCATGGGGATGCGTGAAGGCGCTCCAAATCCCAATGATTGCCAGAAGTACCCCCGCAATGGGGGTCCATAAACCTGCGAGCAGTAGTATTCCTGCGGCAATCGCGAGAACGTGGATCACCGCCAGGCTGAGTAGAGGTGCATTCCGCAGCTCGATAATTCCTCGAACGACTAATGCTATGCAAACGACCAGGCGCATGAGTAGCAGGCCGGCTCCGGGCCAGCCGTGAGCGAATGTGGAGAAAAGTCGTCGCAAAACAGGTCGAGCATAGAATTTCCCAACGCCAGCCGAAACCCCCAAAAGGCACTCGCAAAACACTCTTTTGAGTGAACTAAAACTCGATGATTCCGCGCCTCAAACCGATCATCGCGGCGTGCGTTCGGTCGTTGGCGCCCAGTTTGGAGAGGATGTTTCGGACTTGGCCCTTGACGGTTTCTTCGCTGATGGAGAGTTGCGCGGCAATCTCTTTGTTGGCATTCCCTTCGGCAATCAGCCGAAGCACACGCACTTCCGCCGGGGTCAGCGCGTCATCGGTGGCATGCTCGGCAAGCTGGTAGGAAGCCTCGGCGGAGAGCGCCTTTTTCCCGGCATGCACCGCGCGGATCGTTTCCAGCAGCTCCTTATGCAAGCTATTCTTCAGCAGGTAGGCCCGCGCGCCGGCTTTGAGCGCCCGCAGCACCTGCGCGTCGCCGACATAAGTCGTCAGCACGATGACTCGCGCCTCCGGAAATTCCCCGCGGATCGCGATTATTGCATCGAGCCCGTTCATTTCCGGCATCTGCAAGTCCATCAGCGTGACGTCCGGATGGTGTGCGCGGAACTGCTGGATCGCCTCCCGCCCATTCGACGCTTCGGCGACTAAACTCATGTCCGAATGAACAGCAACGAGCCCCGCAATCCCTTGGCGAACGACCGGATGATCGTCAACCGCCAGAATCCGAATCGGACCGGCCTCCGCGCTCATGACTTCCTTTCCGTGACTTTCTCCACCAATTTCCCGAACTTCTCCGCCAACCCCAACGGCCTGCGGCCATCGGGCGTCGCGTAAGCATTCGCGGCAGGAATGCTCAGCTCCACTTCCGTGCCTGCATCGAGTTCACTCCACACCGTCATCTTACCGCCCATAAGCTTGGCGCGCTCGCGCATCCCGCGCATGCCGTAGTGTCCGGGACGCTTATCGTCATTCAGGAGCTTCGAGTCAATCCCTTTACCATCGTCCCGCACACGCAGCCCAAACAGCCGTTCGTCATACCGGATCTCCACTTCGATCCGCCGCGCCTCTGCATGCCGGAACGCATTGCGCAGTGCCTCCCCTGCAATCCGGTAGACTTCGTCCCTCAAAATCGGATGGAGGTCTCGCGGCGCCCCTTCCACCGCCACATGAAACTCGGCGGCATTCGGGTTCGCTTCGCCGCCCGCCAGCTCTTCTCCCAAAGTATTTATCGCCACCGCGAGGTCGTTGGTCACCGCTGTCGATGAGCGCAACCCCTGTACCGCATCCCGCCCCTCGGTAATCGCTTGGGCGGCCTGCTCGATGGCGCTATCGAGTGTTTGTTTCGCGTCGGCCGGACGCGTCGGGAACAGTTCAGATGCCGTCTGAAACCGCAGCAACAATCCATGAAAACTTTGCAGCAGCGTATCGTGCAAATCACGCGCAATCCGCGTCCGCTCGTTCACCCGCTCTTCCAGACGAAAATGGAACTCCCGCGACAACTGCCGTAGCCGCAGTTGATAGGCGACGGCGAGCATTCCGAGTAAAGCGGCGATGCACGACAAACGGAACCAGTAAGTTTGATAGTAGGCCGGGGCAACGTTAAAAACGATCGCAGTTTCTGGTCCGTTCCACAGCCCCTCGCTGTTGCTGGCGACTAGCCGGAATCGATAGGAGCCGGGCCCAAGATTCGTGTAAACGGCTTCTCGCGCTGCAACCGGCTGGCTCCAGCTACTGTCGAAACCTTCGAGAAAATATCGAAACTGAATCCGCCCCGGCACCGCGAGGCTCAGCCCCGTGTACGCAAACGTGATTCGCCTGGGAGATGGAGGAATTCGAACGGAGGCAGCGAGGTTTGCGGTGTTGTTATCGGCGGTGATCGCCTCGATGTGAGGCAACGCGGGAAGTGAATAATCCGTGATCTGGGATGGATTGACAACCGATAAGCCGCCCCTGAGTGAAAACCAGATCCTACCAGTTGAATCCGAGACCACCGATTGGCTCCGCTTCACTCCTTCCGTGCTCTCTAGACCGTCGGCCTGGTCATACTCGCGAACATCGACGGCCTTCACAACACCGTTTAGCAGTTTGTCGCTCGGAACGCGCAAAACATGGTTTGAGGTCGCAATCCAAAACCTTTCGCTCTTGTCCTCCGCCATTCCGACTATTTGTTCGCGCAAAACGTCGGGCGATTCATGAGGAACTTGAAAGCGGTTAGAGGCAAAAAAGGCAAGCCCAGCAGACGTTCCACTCCAGAGAGTTCCGGATGAATCCTCGAAAACGCAGTTCACCTCTGGCGAAGGCAAACCCTCTGCCGTTGTATAGGTTCTCCATTGGCCGTTTGCAAAAGAACTCAGCCCGCCAGGTGTGGCAAACCACATTGCACCATCGCGGGTTTCGAGGATGGATGACACGGTATTCGAAACGAGGCCGTTGGCCGTCGTGTAAGTGGTGAAGTGTCCATCTTTGAATTTGCTGACGCCGCCGTTTATCGTGCCGGCCCACACAGAGCCATCGCGACTCTCATAAACAGCATAGGCACTGTTTTGGGCCAGTCCGTTTGCCTCTGTATAACTCTGGCTTGCTATCGCACCGTTGCGAAATTGTAGACGGGTCAGTCCCCCACGCTGACGTCCGACCCACACCACATCTCCCCGTCCACTGATGGAATAGACGACCTCATTTCGTGGTATCGATGTAAGGGGTTGAACTCGTCCATTCCGGAGAACATACAGCCCACCTTCAGCGGGAGCCAACCAGGTGCGGCCCTCCGGGTCGACATATATAGGGCCATTGTGTTCGATACGACGATCGCTAACAGATGAAAAAGTTACAAACGCACTGTCCCGAATGCGGCCTAGCCCTCGCGCACCTCCGATCCAAAGATTCCCCTCGCGGTCCTCGAACAAAACGTTAATCCCGCCGTCTCCGCGGAGCTCATTCTCTTCGGAGAACGAAATACCTTTCGCATTGATGCGCAGTAGCCCGCGCGTTGTGCCCACCCAGATATTTGAGTCACGATCGCGCAGGAGGCTCAAAACCTGGACAATGCCCAGGAACGACGGCAATTCGAACCGACGAAAGCCTGTGCTGTTTCCGCGGTACAAGCCCGTGCCGGTGCCGACCCACAACTCGTCATTACCGATCGCCAGCAGACAATTGATCTTTCGGTCGGGCAATCCTGCGTTCACCCGGGTAGCTCGCCCGCCCCTAAGAAGAAAGAGGCCATCGCCGAGTGTGCCAATCCAAATCTTGTCGTCTGCTGTTTCCGCTAGAGAGATTACGGGCGTCGAATCGGGTCCCAATTTCTGAACGTCGTCCGCCCTGAAACGGAATATGCCCTGCTGGATGTCCGAAACCAGTACTCCGTCGTGGTTATCTTTTGACACCACGGTGATTGCGACTGGACCGTATCTGACGCTCTCAAACTTGCCATCTTTTTGGCGTACGAGATCGGCGCCCTGTGGACGGATCCACAGTTTTCCGCCAGCATCCGTAAGCAGTTGCAATATGGGTACGTTCGAAGCTGTGGCGATGGAAGCAAAAGAGACAGGCCTGAAATTAAAGCCGTCGAAACGCAGCAGGCCTCTGTCGGTTCCAATCCAGAGGTATCCATCTGCGGTTTGCGCGATGCCGTTGACCCCGCCGCCGGGAAACTTGGTTTCGGTGGTCCATTGTTCGCGGACGTAGTCCGATGGCAGACGATCAGGATCGAGTGCACGCGTATCGGCGACAATGCCCGCTAGCATGACTCCAATAAGAATCCATCGAGTTTGCTTCAACCAGCAAATCACGGGAGGTACTCGAATTTGTCAATTATGACCTCATTTTCGTTTTTCAGGAGGATGTGGCCTTGATGAAATACATACAAGGCGATGCGCACAGATTCGCCCCCCGGGGAATGCACACCGGAGGTAAACACGTGCTGGTTAATGACACGAGCACCTCCTGTATTCCCCGATCCTGCTAACGTCGAAAACGTTACTTTCCCCGGTTCCCACCGAAACGAATGTGTGTAGGGGCCAGGCGGTACCCGAAAGGCAACATAGTTAGCTGGAATGTAGTAAGGCTGGACGACATAATTTACGTTGGTATTATCAAGGTATCCCCATCGACCAAGCTCAACGTCCAATTCGCGACGGTCGCTCTCGGTGCCAAAGCCGTCCCAGGTGATTAGAGTTAGAAGAGCGGAAGGTTCAAGATGTGAGACATCGCGCACATGGAACCTGTAAGTTCCGTATCCCAGGCTGCGCGTGAGCTTCAACTCCGCCGCAGTCCACTTTCCCGGACTTCCTGAAATGCGAAGATGCAGTGCACCTCTTTCGTCCGTCCAAACGTTCGCAGGATCGAAAAAGTTTCTTGACCCAGCGTGAAAAATTGGCCCGGTGCTCGTCGTCCAGACGTAACCGCTAAAGTTCAGTATCTTGGGTGATGGTAGTACCGGCGTGGGGCCTTCCCCGTTAACGACTGCCATTGCCAACACGCCTTTCCCGACGATCGGTAACGATTCAGTTTGTTCGGGCGGAGTGTAGGCTGGATCAACCAACAAAACGGCATATTGTATTCCCAAGTGGACTGAAGCTTTCCACCGGCCGTCTGCTTCGATATTAGTAAACGGCTGATCTGCTTGCCGGCACACGCCCCATCGTCCATCTGTCTTTGCGTACAACACGATTCGCTGCCCGGGTCGAGCCGCTGTGGTACGACCTTCAACCATGTCTGCCTTGTAGTCACGATTCTCGATTATGTCTGTCTTATAGGGACTCTCCTGATATGCGGCGGGCACCTTGCTGAAAGCAATCGTCGGAGCTGAACTTCTTGATGAAGAGTGGCACCCGGTCAGCACAAAGTACACCAACAGCGCTGGGAAGGTTGCGGTTCGTGCGACTATGTGCGGGCGCGACATCATCGATATCCGTCACGATCCGACGTGAGGCGGCCAGGGCTGCACCCACCACGTCTCACTATGCGCATAATTAACAAGCTGCTGCTTTGGTCGAGCGTGCTGACCCGTCCAGAGATCGTGTCGACTCTCTCTCCCACCCTGCGCTGCGAGCAGAATCTTAGTTAACTCCAGGGAGAGACTATCGGTGCTTTTCTGGGACTGGCATTCCTGACCCGCTAAATTGAGATCCAAAGTGCCTAATATAAGGATAAGCGTCCATGCGAGCTTCTTCGGCGGGACGCTTACCGCGCGCCCTGCGGTGCCTCGAGGGTACTTTATTGCGAGCATGCCAGACACCAGGATTTTAACGCTGAGGATATAGCAAGTCTGTTCTGCGAACAAACCCGAGTCGAAGTTCTCTAGGCACTCCACTGAAATAGTGGTGAAACGGGTCGGACCAGATCAAGGATGAATAAACTTTGGCCGAATAACCCGTAGCCTCCCGCACCTGATGAGCTGAGAAAGCACATGTCAGTGTCGTGAGTGCACGCAAGCGAGGCAACCGCATTGCTTTAGATTTTTCGAAGGCTTTTGGGGTACCACGGATTGCGCGGATCGGTTCCACTTTTGCTCTGACTCGCTCAGATAGTCCCAGGGAGCCATAAGCTCGTTCACGTGAACGATTCCGAGTTTTTCATACTTTTTCAGAGTTGCCTGAAGGACTTCCCCAAAGCTTATCCCCGAACATACACCCGGCGAGGTCCAGATTCACCTCAAGAGAGGCTGTTCAGCAAGGGGCTCGGACTTATGGCGACACAAGCGGTAGCTTTCCAAGATGGTCATCAGGGGGTCGGTGACCTCGATCTAGTTCGGCAGCGTCTTAAGCCGCATGACAGCTCGGGCGGACCTCAACGCAGCAACAAGCTGCGAGCAATCAATTCACGTAGTGAATTTGTCCACATTTGTGTCCAGGACTCCCAAAGGATCATGGGCGCTCGCGCCGCCATGAAGATAGTTTTGGATTTCGTTAGAGCGGCCAAGCTCAGGGATTTGACACCCCAGTTCTGGGATGAGGCCGAACATCTTGAAAAAAAACGGCTCTAGAATCTGCAGTTTAGGAATTAGAGCTCTTAAGGGAGCAACTCGACAAGGAGAACCTGGCTCTACGAGATGAAGTGGATCGGGTCTCCATGTTTGAAGAGATTGTGGGAACGTCATCGCCGTTGCAGGCTGTGCTTTCTCGGGTGATCAAATTAGCTGCTACAGATTCGACCGTTCTGATCACGGGTGAAACGGGAACGGGCAAAGAGCTTGTTGCACGCGCCACCCACCGACGATCAGATCGGGCCTCGCGTCCGTTCGTCGGCGTGAATTGTGCAGCAATCCCTCGCGATCTTATCGCCTCGGAGTTGTTCGGCCAGGATTGCCTGCGTTGCGGTACGTTCGCAAGGTCGAAGTTTAAGGCCATCGCCAAAGCGAGTTTTTGTAGTGTTTGTAGTGGTTGTCCCGGTAGGGGTGGCTGCAACACCACTGCTTACAGGGCTTTATGGGAGTAGGATAATTTTCGATCCCCACCGCCCCTACCAGCTTTCACTTGGGCTTTGCGGGATTTGCGACTTCCGCACTCATTTAACGTCAGTATGGGGGTGCCCCAGGCAGCTTGCCGTACGGCGACTATTGGCCGCCTGTCACAATCAGTTCGAAGTCGGAATTCCCGCACATGCCATAGATCGTCCCGGGCGTGCATGCGCCAAGACTGTATTTGAAGCATCCGGGCTTCCTTGCGGTGACGGTGACGGGACGGTCAGAACCGCCCGAGATCGTTCCCGAAGGATCGAAGGGTGAAGAGGTGGCAAAATCGGCCATAAAGCCGGTGTTCTTGCCCGCCCCCTGCCACGTCACGGTGGTACCCGACTTGATGCAAATCGGCGAGTCTTTCGGGAAACCCGGAATATTGGGAGTTACAGACGCTTCGCTACCTCCGCCGGTTCGTTTGACCTCCAGAACGCATGGAGAACTGCTTGATCCACACGTGTTGGCCGCGGTACAGAGTTGCTCCGGATGTGGATTCGAGCAAAACGAACTCTTGCTTTTCTTGTCGTTGGCCACGATGTGACCAGCCATCAGGAAGAACCCTATTAAAATCCAGCTACATAGCATCACTGGAAAAGGCCTGTTTTTCACGCGCCACCTCCATCCAATATGGATTCTCGTTCAGTTGAGAACTGATCCTCCCAACCGTCGCTGCATTCTTGAACACTTAGGTGAGCCACGGTAACTGTCAAAAGAAACAGTGGACCCAGATTGGGGCGTCCTTGAGTTGCGAGGACTTCCAGAAATCCACGGAGACTGTTATTTCTGCCAGTGGGCGGCTTTTCAGGAACTCGCTAGAGATACACTGTAAAATGGAACGCAAGATGTGGTCAGCCGTTCAGGTGTTCGGGGTTCTTCGCCGTAGCGGATAGACTTCGGGGCCTCCGAGCCAGGAATTTTTCAGGGAGGTCAAACAAATGCCTGCCTCTGGAATAGCGACCCTACCATCGGGCCAGAAGCTGCGATTCCTTGATGGGTTGGCGCCTCGAGAACTTGAAACTATTCGGGGGGCTGCAACTGAGTGGCGATACCTGGCCAATTCTGTAATCACCAATCAGGGAAACCCAGCCGATAATCTCTCCCTGCTGACTGCCGGTCGCGCGAGATATTTCTTCCTGACGCCGGAGGGGAAGAAGGTTCTGCTGCTGTGGCTCACGCCGGGAGAGATCATAGGTGGTGCAGCGCTGTTCACCAGGACGTCCCCTTACCTGCTGAGCTGCGAAGCAGTGAAGGACAGCACAGTATTGGTGTGGGATCGCACGACAATTCGAAGCCTTGCAGCCCGGTTTCCCAGACTGATGGAGAATGCCCTCTTACTCGCGTCAGAATACCTGGCGTGGTATCTTGCGGATCATGTGGCTCTAACTTGCCAGACGGCGCGGCAAAGACTCGCGCAAGTGCTGGTTTGCCTGGCAGGAGTGATCGGTCAAAAAGTTCCTAGTGGTATTGAATTTGATGTTACTAACGAGGATTTGGCCAGTGCGGCGAACATCACGCCGTTTACCGCAAGCCGCTTGTTGAGCGAGTGGCAAAGAAACCGCGCGGTGGTAAAGCGGCGCGGCAAAATCGTGCTCCGGTCTCCTGAACGACTGCTCCTGAATGTAGTCTGAATTCCTGCCCAGCTATCCATCCTCATCCAATGCTTTTGCGATTGCTCCAGGGCAACTTCAAAGTTGCCGGCGGGCAACGACAAACTCAGTTGCGCATGGGAGTCTGACGAGCTGTGAATTCAGTTTGAGTTGGGTGAAGCGATGTTAAGAGTAATGAGTTTTGGATCTTCGGAGGGATGGCGGATGCCGTTTGTCCGCGTCCTTATCGTTGATGACTTTGAGTTGTGGAAGGGATTCCTTATCGCGCGATTGCAGGAACAAGCCGACCTATGCATTGTGGGCTTTGCGTCGGATGGATTGGCTGCGGTGCAGAAAGCGGAAGAACTGCAACCCGATTTGATTTTACTGGATATTTGTCTTCCCCAGATGGATGGAATCGAGGCGGCCCGCCAGATTCAGAAACGATCGCCCAAGTCGAAAATACTATTCTTAACTGTCAATGCCGATGCGGATGTGGTGCGAGCGGCGTTCAACGCCGGGGGATCCGGGTACGTATTGAAGTCGGATGCCGCGACGGATCTCTTGGTGGGCATGGCAGCCGTGCTCCAGGGCAAGCAGTTCGTCAGCGGAAGTGTTGCGAATATCGATGAGTTGTCATCCGCGAAGGATGCACGTTTGGAGAATCAGCGGCCCTCACTCTAAAGCACTGCCGATTTGCCGCCATAATTTTGGTCACCCCCCAATTGCGAGTAGCCAACCTCTCTCCGGCTTCCATTTGCCGTTCTGCGTTCAATCCTGATTCTGCATAACCCTCAAGCCAGGGCGAACTTGCGCTGGCGCAACGACGCCATGCGCGGTTTTTACCATGGTAGGTATAAGCGCTTAATTTGACACCAGGGGGTGACTGGGAGCTATTGGAGGTAAGGAGGCAGAGGGAATTGAAGATACCGTTGATCCGAGTTCTGGTAGTGGATGATTTCGAGCCCTGGCAGCGCCAGGTCATCGCACAAATAAGAGAAAGACCCAACTTTAAGATTATTGGGATGGCGGAGGATGGCGTGGAAGCCATTCAAAAAGCGGAAGAGCTTCAACCGGATTTGGTCCTGCTGGATGTCAGCCTGCCAAAGTTGAGTGGAATCGAAGCGGCACGAAAAATTCGGAAGCTTGTTCCCCGAGCCAAAATACTTTTCTTAAGTGCTAGCCCAGATCCGGACGTGGTGAGAGCGGCCTTCTTTGTCGGTGGAGCGGGTTACGTGCTTAAGTCCGATGCTGGAGCGGCGTTGTTACAAGGTATGGAGGCGGTCCTGAGCGGAAAGCAGTTTTTGAGTAGAAGCTTGGCGGAAATCAATGAGATGGGCGAAATGGATGGGTAGAAGGGAATAAAGAGCACTGGCACTTTTGACAGTTAACCTCGAAATCCGGACTCGGTTAGACTCCTCGCGTTTCTCCCTCCATTTGCAGGAAAGGATAATGAAATGCAGACAGTAAAAAACGCGCCTCTCAGGCTTCACAAGCGGGCCCTAGTCAGTTTGATGATTTCCGGGGTTTTGATGTTGGGAGCCACTCCCGGCATCACCCAGGGCAGAGATAAGCCAGAAACCATCGAAGCCAGTTCAATGGGTACTGGTACACAGATGGGGCAGATGTTTGGAATCACCGTTACCATTTACGAGTACTCGACGCCGGAGGATCGGCAGGTCCTGGTCCAGGCCTTCGCTAAGGGGCAGAATCAGGGACTGGTGAGAGCCTTGAACAAGATGAGAGCCGTGGGACATATCGCAATCACGGGCACTCTGGGCTTTGACCTGAGTTACATTCGGATGATTCCGACTCCGACGGGAAGGAAAATCCGCTTCGTCACGAATCGCCCGATCACGTTTGGTGAAGCTTGGACAGACTCGCAGACCATGAGTTTTGACTTAACGGGCGGGGAATTCGACATTAACGAAAGTGACAGGAGCAAGAGCACCGGCGTCCTCTACCCGTTGGCCCAGCTTGCTCTCGATAAGCAAGGACAATTGCAAATCCAGCTGAATCAGAATCCCTGGACTCTGGTGGACGTCCTTGATTGGAAAGGGACACCCGGCGTCAACTAGCGTAGGGGGCAGGAAAGACAGCCCCAGAACTGAGTGCGATCGGAATTCTGCCTAGAATCGCGCGGAGACTTGTCATTTCCAATTCGGCAATGATCCCCTTATCGGTGCTATGGCGGGGCATAGGCGTATTGTGCAGCTTATGCCTCGCCAGCTTGTGCTCCGCGCAGGATCTCTCTCCGCGGGCGTATGTCATTACGCCGATCCACTGGAATGCGATCATCCTTACGTACTCCTTTAGTGATGGCAGCATTTTTTTCGATCCCTCGCTCCCCATCACGAATTCTACTGGAAAACTCAGCGTCCCTTCGTTCAGCTACTACCACGGATTCAGTTTTTTCGGGCGGTCCGCGAACATTACTGCCACGCTGCCTTATGCGGTCGGAAACTTCCAAGGCAATGTGGGGGGGACGCAAGAGAAGATTTATCGCTCAGGTCTGATGGACACTGTTTATCGGCTGTCGGTCAACTTGAAGGGTGGGCCTGCGATGTCGTTAAAGGAATTTGCATCGTGGCGTCAGAAGCTGTTGGTGGGGGTTAGCCTCAAGGTGGTTGCACCGACAGGCCAGTATGATCCAACCAAGCTGGTCACTCCTGGAGCGAACCGCTGGGCCTTTAAGCCGGAGATTGGATTGTCGCGGCGCTGGGGGCACTGGCTCCTGGATGGGTATGGTGGTGTCTGGTTCTTCACCACCAATGAGGAGTTCTTCTCCCACAACCAATTTACTCCAGGAACCAACACGTTATCACAGGGGCCGATGGGGTCCCTGGAAATGCATCTCAGCTACGACGTGAAATCCCGTCTCTGGTTTTCAATAGACGGTAATTACTGGTACGGCGGAAACAGAAAGGTGAATGGAACACCCTCGCCAGACTCTCTGCAGGCGAACTCGCGGATCGGCGGGACAGCATCGATTCCGGTAAGCAAGCATCAGTCAATGAAATTCAGCTACAGTCGAGGTGCGGTGATCCGAGTAGGGGGTGACTTCCAAACCGTGTCAGTGGCCTGGCAATACTCCTGGTTTGGAAGACCCAACTAGGCGCATTGAGGATCAACCCATATTACGCTGAAAAACGAAGGCAATGATGATTTGCGATGGGATGGGTTGTCCCTGAATCGTCGCGGGATTGAAGCTCCAAGTTTTTACAGCGTTTACGGCCTGCTGAGTGAGAGTCTGCACGCCTTGAACGACACGAATTTTTCTCGGTTGACCGCCCTTGCCCACAGTTACGTCCAGAACCACAGTCCCCTTGGAGACGCTGCTTTCCGGATAGTTCGCAAAGGACGCCATGGTGATCTGAGGGGGAATGTATTGAGAGGCGTCCGCGACCGGAGTCTGCGGAGGGGCCAGAACCAGGCTTTGGTAAGCCGCGCCACCTGCCGGATTGAAAATATTGAAGATCGCAGTTACCGAAAGATTGGACGAGACTGGCTGGCCATTCAGAGAGGCGGGAGTGAAGGTCCAGTTTTGAACGGCATTCTGAACGGAACTGGTCAACGGTTGAAAATCGCGCAGGACCATAGCATTTTGTATGTGCGCAGCATTGTCGAGATTGAGGAGCAGAGTCACTGCTCCGGCAGCCAAGGTATCCACGGGATAGGCGATGTCGCTTGCACTGGAGATGTCCGCTGGGACATATTGCGGAGTCTTGGGGGGACGAGAGTGAATAGGCGTTACGATAAGACTCGCCAGTAGAATCAAACCTGCAGCGGCTGCGAGGTACGGTTTCCTGAGCATGAGTTTCCGTTCTCCAACGAATCGAGATTAGGTAAACGCGAGGGAATGCCGGGTCCCGAAATTCTCCGCTATTGCCAGTCTGAAGGCCTTATCGAAATTACCCTCGGTTCCGAAGAAATAGAGGTTCTCATCTAGCTACAACTTGGACTGCAGGTCGGAAAGCGTGAGACGTGGAGCGCCGGAGCCTCGCACCTGCGCTCCATCTCGTTGAGTTCCAAAGAGTCTCTACAGGCTATTTGCGTGATGGAGAAGTCTTATCCAGCAGATCCACCAAGGGTTTTGCTGCGGGAGGGACTGGCTGAGTGCCCTCGGCAATTTCTACTGCACCCATTTCCTTGCCGTAGAGAGACTTGTTGGCATCTTTGTCCGTGTCCATGGTCGCGCCTTCAAGTGAGACTCCAGCAAAGAGTCCCTTGGACCGCGAATAAGTCAGAACGTCGACATTCATAGACTCGGCATTATAAGAAGTTGCTTGCGCCCCAGTTGGACCAGCGGCAGCGGCGGCGTTAGAGCCGAGTTTCGTTTTGCCGGAGAGGATCTGATCGGCGCCTTTTTTGTCCATGATGACGAGCACAAAATCGGTCGCGGTGGAACCAAGTTGCACGCCGATGCTTCCCTGGTCGAGCGAATACATCGCGGGAGCACCCCATGCGCCCTTCATATCCTTGCGGCAGACCAGCGCGCCGCGGCCGTAACTTCCACCGATGCCAATGGCAACTTTCTTGACGCTGGGAAAGATCAGCACACAAATGGATTGATCGAGGATGTTCTTGGGCAGGCCCTTGTCTCCGGATAGGAGTTCCCTCAGCACCGCGGCCGAATTTGCCAGTCGTTCCTCCTCTTTCTTTTGGGCGAACAGAGGTGAAGCTATTGCCAAAACGAGTGCTAGCGCAGCAATCTTCTTTTTCATTGGTCAAACCTTTCTCTCTATTGAATTCGCAGCCAACACCAGCGAATGTGTCCTGCGGATGAGCCTCATCGTATCAAAATTTGAAACGACATAATGGGTGGATTGGAGACGCAAGAGCGTAAAACAGGCGAGGTCTCCATCCTACTGTTAAAACTGACAGGTGCGATGGGGGCGCCTGTGTTCGAAAGCGAGAGCCAAGCCGGAACAGAAAATCATGGACAGAGCAGGGACATCAACCGTGGCGCACTTCGCCCTGAACGAGTTTCCCGCCAGCCGGGACATCGAGGTACTTGATGAGCATGACGTCATTGCCCTTTTCGCTGTAGATCAGCTCATCGACCAGCTCGCGGGCAAGCAGAACGCCATAGCCGCCGGGACGTAACCCCTGAGTTTCACGATAGGTGGCATGGCGAATGGGATCGTCGGGAGGATTGGTGAGGGCGGAATGACGGATTTGGTCTAGAGAGAAGCCTTCACCGGGGTCTTTGACGCGACACATCACCATGTGACGCGCGCGAACATACGAAATCTCCACAAACTCATCGGGATTGAACCGCGCGCCATGCTCGATGGCATTGAGGAGGATTTCGCGGAAGGCAGTGGCCACGTGATTGCGTTCTTCGTCCGGGAAATCGGCGATCTCATTAATGAACTGAACCAATCGTTCCGCGGTGCGGAGATCACAGCTGGCGGCGAGACGAATCCAGGACGGCGTAGCAGAGAGGACTTCGATGCCTTCATCCCAACAGGGGCCCTCCGCGGCGGAGCGAATCATCGCGGCGAGCGATTCGAACGAGAAGGGCTTGGAGAAATAGCTGAAGGCACGCTCACGCATGGAGGCAATGACGTCAGCCGGGGTGGTTTCGTCCGTGAGGATGATGAGCCGGGTGTGGGGCCGAACCCGCCGGAGCATACGGAGCAATTCAACGTCTTCTTTGCCCGAAGTTTTCTGACTTGTGAGGATGAGGTCACAAGGTACCGCCTGGGCGAGCGCGAGGGTTGTCACGTTGTCCGAAACGTGCCGGATGCTCCAGGAATCAGGGTTAAGTACATTTGTAAGAACGGCTTCGACCTCGGGGTCGGCGTCAACGACAAGTGCAGTCCGCACGGGGAACGGCCGGGGTTGGGGATGCGGCGAGGCATTCATATGCTAAGGCCAATTAAAGCCTAAGGCCACCCGTTTCTGAAACGTACTGTCATTATTAACAGATGTGGGGAAGAAGCCGCGAACCAACCAATGTGACATAATCCGCAGCGGCCGGAAGGAGTTACTGAGATGGATGAAAATGATGCGCAAACTCACCGCATTCAGAACCTGAAAGAAAAAGCATCAACTGAATTCAGGAAATTTGTCATTATCTTCCTCTATCTCTGGATTGTATTTGCGGCGCTATCCATCCACGAAAGCTTCATCCTGGCGAAGCATAGCCTGGATTATGCGGAGCACGGCTTTGCGATCATTAATGCCTTAGTGCTCGCAAAGGTCATACTACTCGGTGATTATTTCCAACTGGGGACTCGGTTTAAGGATAAGCCGCTGGTGTATCCCGTCTTGCATAAGTGCCTGGTGTTTTCGGCCTTGCTGATGGGCTTTCACCTCGCGGAGAGAATGATCGTAGGAATCGCCGGTGGCAAGTCGGTGAGTGAGAGTTTTGCAGGAATTGGCGGAGGGACTCTGAGGAGCACCCTATCCATGAGCGTGCTGGCGTTCGTAATGCTGATACCCTTCTTTGCGTTCAGAGAGGTAGGTCGGGTGATTGGAGAACAAAAGTTGGTGTCGCTCTTTCTCGGGACTGGAGTGCATGCCGATGTTGGAAAACCCGATCGCGAGTTCCAGTCTAGGGACGAAGGCAGATAGGAATCCCGAAAGACGGAAATCGCGACTTACTGCGAGGTCGCCGCTCAAAGGGCCGGGATGTAGCTTACAGGACGTCCGGGAGGCTTATTGGCACGTGCCATCGTCTTGAAACTCCCCACTCGCGACCATGGCGGCCATTGAGTGCCCGCAGTTCAATAGTTGCTGGTCCAATGGGTCATTCTGCAGGGCATCAGGGGAAATGTAGGACAGGGATTGACGTTGCAGAACGTATTGATTGCTCAACTTGGTCATCATGTTGAACCCATTCGTTAGCAACTGAAAGGCGTTGCGATCGGAATCGGTGGAAACAGCCACAGAGGCCAATCGTAGAGCTGTCGCAGCTTGGGAGCGGTAGCCCGCCAGCCAGCTGTCAGCCAACGGAAATCCGTTGAGAATGGCGTTGGCAAGAGCGCTATGCCATTCCCTGACGAGCGACATTGCTTCGATAGCTGCCCTGAGAAAACCTCTGGACAGCCCGGGAGTCTGTGGCGCGGTATTTGCGGCAGTGGGGGCCGACGCCGGGGGAGGAGTTCCGGTACCAGGAAGCGTTAGGGTGATCTGGTTCCCTTTAAAACCTAGGGAGCCATTCCCGACCCGTGCAAGCGCTTCGAGGTCCACGTACGAGCGACCGTTCACTTGAACAACGGTCACTTGTCCAGACTGGCCATTCACTATAAGTGTTCGGGTCTCTTGCGCGGCCTGAGATAGAGCGAGAGCGGGCACAATTAGAAGCACCACCAAAACAAACGGTACGCCGGTCGATCCCTTTCTCATAGGTCTGATCCTAGCTGGGTTGTTGAGGCTACGTCCAGTGAAACTGATAGTCTGCCGAAAAACTTGCGAGCCCTCAGACAGCATCGTTCAAACAAGTCAAGATGGCGGAACTCGGCGCGATCGGCCGAATAACGGGGGAGAAAGCAGCACAACGCGGAAAATAATGAACGAGGATTCGTGTAAGGTTTGATCACGGGAAGTATTAACTGCATTTGACGGTTGCTGGACGCGACAAGGCAGGCCAGTACCAGTACCTGATCGGGAAAGAGATTTCTTGCCTCTCGGACCACCGGAGCCTATGATAAGCGAACTTGAATAAGCGTATCGCTTGTCTCTGCCCAGCAGCGATCAAGAGTCGAGTGTTGGAGGGATTATGGCGTGCCTCTCATGTGGGTCGGAGTGTCAGAGTGTCTTTAACGCCGAGCTGGCATTAAGTTTTTCCGGATTAGAGGGCGTGACGTTGAATCCACCCGTCTATATGGTCGTGAGAGCGCCCGTGTGCCTGGACTGCGGATATGTGGATCTTCGAATCCCAGATGGAGAATTAAAGCAGCTTCGGGAAGGAACACCAGGTATGGAGTCAAAGCGGACCCGGAGGGGCGAGCCATTTCAGACTGCCGCGACCTGAGAGCGCGGGATTGTGGTAATTCTCGGAAGAAAAAGCCCACAAGGATTATTAACATTAGGGAACGCGAAGCTTCCCAGCAAACGGACGTGAGTGAGGGAGAAAGCCATGAAAGTCCCACGTGTCATGCTGGCGGATGATCACACGCTGATTGTGGAGGCCATTCGGAACCTGCTGGAGCCGCGCTGTGAGGTTGTTGGGGCGGTGTCCGATGGGCGAGCGCTGGTGGAACTGGCGGCATCGCTTAAGCCGGATGCGGTGCTCGTGGACATTGCCATGCCACTGCTGAACGGCCTGGACGCGGTTCGACAGCTGAAAGTGAAAATGCCGGGAATCAAGCTGATCTGCCTCACAATGAACGAAGATCCCGACCTTGCCGCCGAGGCGATGCGCGCGGGCGCCTCTGGATATCTGCTAAAAACGTCGCCAGCGACGGAACTTTTCCATGCGATCCAGGAAGTGCTGCGCGGCAGATCCTATGTGACCCCAAAGATCGCTCGGGGAATGCAGGAATCCTTCATCCGGGACCCGCGGCCCAAGGCTCGAAGTAAAGTGTTGACACCTCGTCAGCGCGAAGTAACGCAACTCCTGGCCGAAGGGAAGTCCTTGAAAGAGGCCGCCGACGTACTCCACGTGACTCCACGGACTGTAGCGTTCCACAAATACCAAATCATGGGTGAACTGAGGCTCAAGACCACGGCGGATCTTGTTCGATTTGCGATAAGGAACCGGATCGTTGCGGGCTGATTCGGCATTCCGAACTGAAACAACACCTCAGAAAGCAACCGCTTGCTACGCTAAAGCGGATGCGTGTTCGCTACTCCAAAAGGGTTACAGCACCGTTCGCGACGTCATAGTATGCAGCTAAGACCTTCGGCTTACCTTCTTTCAGTAAACCCGAGATAACAGTAGAAGCTTGCCGAAGAAGAGCTGCTTGAATCTTGGCATTCGCTTTGGTAGCCGCTTCAAGGTTTGGCCCTGCCAAGTCCGCAGCGGGCTGAATATGTTGGAAAAGGGCGCTAATCCGCCAAAGTCCCACTCAAAGTCATACGCAGGAATCCACGGCGGGAGGGACCGCTGTCTGGCGCGCAAGTTTCGGAGTTGCTAGTGGTAGAACGGAGTTGGCTCGATGGGTTTTCCTCGGGGAGATTTTTGGTGCTTTTTCTTGAATTAAGAGGAGTAGTCATTTTGGGATGGTTCTCCTTTAGTCCTAGTAGTCGGAATGGGAAGAAGCGTAAAGAACTTGGTAGGGCGAGGAGCGCTGATATTTCCTGGCAGGGAAGAAACGAGTGTACGACCGGGCTGCGGTTGATCCCATGAGCGGTTCCCGTTTCTGCAAGCTGCGTTTCTGAGCTTCGGACAATGTTGGAGTGCCCAGCTGCACGCCGCCCCAGCGGCGCGTGCAAGCCGAACGATCAGCGATACTCTACTTTCCGCTAAGCCTCTTGTGGTAAAGATTCAAGATGTCTTGCGTTGACTCGACACCCTTGCCGGTCGCGATTTTTTTGACAATGCCGAGTTTAAGGCCGCCAAAGTCAGGAAGTCTAGAATCATTCATCTCGATCAGGTAAAACCCTGGCTTGCCGGGATTCTGAGTGTCGGGGACACAGTAGAACACTTGTAAAGCTATGCGGATATAGCGGCTGGCATATAGCTGCTCATTCGTAACGACGTATTTAATGACGCCAACACCCTTCGGAAACATCGACACCCGATTCACACGGATGGTGGGGCCCTGCCCAAAATCAATGTCCTCCCAGTAGAAGAAATCCATGGCGCCGGGGACTTTTCCTTCGGGATAGTCCAGAACGTGTTCGTAGATGCCGCCGGACTTCGCCTGGGGAAGATAGTAGGAAGTGTCCAGCATCGACTTCATCTGCTGATAGAGATTAAACGGTTTATCGCGATCGGTGTAACTTCCAAACGACTTCAGGCCGCCTGCAGCGTATTTGTTTACGCCGTCGTAGACACGTTGGCGGAACAGCTTGTTCACCTGGTCGTATTTATCACTTGCGTGCCAGTTGATTTGTTTCTGAAAGGCCACGATGTTAAAGACCTGGAGATCGCAGTCGTTGGGCTTGCACTTTTCGAGGGCGTCGATATCCTTGCGACCGAGCGAGAGACGGTCAAAATCGGAAAGTTTAGGCGGCGTGCCGACCTCGTTAAACTCTTGTACATCGAGATAGACCTTATCCTCAAGGAGTGCCTTGACGTCGCGATAAGATGCGGCGAACTTCTCGATCGTGGTGTTGATATAGACTCCACCGAACACGAGGATGCCGTACTTGGAGTCGCCGGATTCGAGGACCTTGGTTACGACTTGACCCTGGTCCATCTTCTGAATGTCGCTGTCCGTCAAACCCACCCGATTCTTGAAGAAGGTTTCCGGCTGACGTTGAGCGGAAGTAACGATAGCGCCGAAACACAATCCGAATGTAAGAAAACCTGCTGCGAGAACCTTGCGAGTCAATGTGGTAGCTCCAGTCCTTTTCTATGTCGCTCGGCAGTGGTGACGTCTCCACAGCGAGACAGTGTGGAGGGATCAATTCCCTTACTCTTTCGTTTGCAAGCCGGATGGCTGACGCTTTGCGTTTCTCCGCTCGAGCAAACTAAACACCGTATTCGAGACGCAAACAAACAAAAGCAGGCTTATTGCAGCCAACACCACGATGAAGCCCATTCGTACGCTCCGTAGTACTGAGTGGACGCGACGTCCTTAGTGGTAGCGGGAAACTTGCTTTGCTCCAGGTGAAGACGCCTCTATGGCGCCGAAGAGTATCGCGTCTCGGGAAAGAATGGAACTGCTAAAACTGACAGGGAGGGGGCGGCTCCGGGGCAACGCAGATGGCTTATAACTTTCAGTCCAATCGATTGTATCCGCGCTTATAGTAGGGAATTGCATATCCCGCAAACTTGTCCTTGGGGCGCAGCTCGAGGTGGATCTTGTGCCATTTCAGGCCGCTCGCTGTCGCCGCGCTGCCAGCGGCTCCGGTAGTTGGCTTGTAGGTAAGAACGTATCGATAACGGATCGCACGTCCGATGGTGCGAACAATACGCGGAAGATCCTCCAAATTGTTAGCGGTAAAGACTCCGCCCCCGGTCACCTCCGTCAAGGATTTCAGGTTGTGGGGACCGCGCCGCTCCGCAGGACCGATAAAGTCGTCCGTAGAGCCGGAAATGGGGAAGCGAGAGGGTGGAGACGCCGAAGGTCCGCCCGGGCCAGAGGATCGCCTGGGTTTTTCTTCCGGGACCGAGAAAATGTTCGACAGTTCGAAGGACGGTCCCGCCATGACGGCGAAGACGGGCAGATCGGCCTCTTCGAGGAGCGACCTCGTCTCACGCAGGTTATACCGGCTATGGTTGTCACCGCCGTCCGAGATAACGATCATAGCGCGACGGTTATTCCCAGCCTCCCGTTGTGCCGCTGCCACTCCCCTATAGATCCCGTCAAACAGCGCAGTGCTCCCATTGGTGGGCGTCAAAAGAGAGGGAAGTCTGCGCTCAAGATCCTGCTGATCACGGGTGAAAGGGAACAGGCGTTTCACGTGGGTTTCGATACCGAACACGGAGTACTCGTCCCGGTACTGGTCCTGCTGCAGGTTGGGGTCGAGAATGGAAAGTGTTGCTTCCTGGACGAAAGGAATTTTTTTCGTCATGCTGGAACTTACGTCCGCAAGAATCACGAAGGAAACAGATTCCCGCTCCTGTTCGCAGTATAAGAGTTGTTGTTCAACCCCATTATCAAGTACGTGGAAGTCGTTCCTGCCGAGGTTGGTAGCGACCGTCCCTTTGTCGTCAAAAACGATGACGGAGATTTGCACCAACTCAACGTTCTTGAATATGCGCACTTCCGGGCGAGATTGTGCGGCGGGCCCGCGAGCAGTGGACGCCAGTACGCTCGCGACGAAAAGAAAGAATACCCCTCTGCTTGCTGCCATTGCACCCGAACCTACAATCATTGATGCGTGATATATGCGGACGATCCGCGCCTGTCAATAAGGGGGACTGTTATGTTACCCAGGCGCCGGCACGAGCAGGGGGATGCCGAGCTTCGAGACGGGAACGCCCGCTTTGTGTGTGAGAGGATCAGACGTGTGGGCAGAGCTCCCGCCAAAATACAGGGTGTTTAGACAGGACGAGAAACGAAGGTGTCGATTGCCTTAGTGCCTCTAAACGGGAGGGACAGGAAGGTGCCGTGGAAACGTTTAAGTCTTGTATTTCAAGCGTTTGGGGACATAGAACTGGGACCACCACAACGGGACATTCGGAAACTGTTTTGGATTCCGACTTCGACGAAACCCTCGACAAAGCGGAGGGCTCCCGAGCCCGCAGCTGGATCGGGAGCCACACTCTATCGCCCACCTCCACTCGTTTCGTCCTCCGGCGGGAGTGACGAAACAAAGCAGAGGGCGCAATTTACATCGATTCTGCCAGCCCCTTGTTCACTAGGACCTTCACGTCCACGCGCCGATTCAACGCGCGTCCCTGAGAATCGGTATTTTCAGCGGCCGGGTGAGTTGCGCCATAACCGGCCGGAACGAGGATGCGACGCATGGGAATGTTCTTCTGCTCAAGAAGATACTTCGTGACGGCAGCGGCGCGCGCCTCACTCAGTTTTTGATTGACCTGTTTTGTGCCGGTTGAAGAGGCGTAACCCGCTACCTCTATCATATAGCCGGTAAGGCCTTGGGTCGCCGCAGCGAGCATATCGAGGTCCGCTTTGGCAGGAGCGTCCAATGTTGCATTGTCTGATTCGAAATAGATTCCAGCCTCGGCGACGGTTTTGTAGTCACCCAGGTCCGAAACGCGCTTGTTTACCAGCAGGACCGCGGCTGCATCCATCTCGGCTGCCGCACCGGCTGCCTGAGCCTGATTGCTGGCCTGATTTGCCGAGGACTGTGCCTGATTTGCTGAGGATTGCGCCGTCTTTGCGGAGGCTTGAGCTACCTTGGCCTGCTGGACGCCTTGGTTCGCTGTAGATTGTGCATTTGAGGCCGCTGCCTTGTTCGCCATGATTTGCTGTTCTTCGGCTACTTCCACTGCAAACGCGTCGGGGGTAAACGTGATCTTCGTGGCCTCAAGCTGCCCTTGAGCATTACCCACGCCTTCCGCGTCGATAGTCAGGCCGGGCACCATAGCGGTGACGTCCATATCGCTGTGACGGAAGAACTCTACTTTGCCCTTCTTGCGTTCGATCTTGGTGCCATCGACCAAACTTACTATTACTACTGTACCTGCCTTCTTGTCCTTGACCTTAACCAGGTCTCCATCGCGGGAGACGATTGTGCCCCTGACCTTGGCTTTCTGTCCGCTGGTGATCTGGGGTGGGAACGCTCCGGCGTTGGTCGCCAGGAGTGCGCTCAACATGAGGCATAAAAAAGCCAAGAATGCTGGCGCTTTGGGTGATTGACTTCTAAAAATCATTTGAAATCCTCCGTTCGATTCTAAGCTCTGTTTAGGCAGGAGCATGAAGCCCAGCAAGAGACGAACTCTTTGTTGGGTCTTGTCCACTTATAAGGAAGGGAGAAGGATTGCGGTACTGTCATTTGTGACAGTGCCTCGAATAGAGAGTCGCAGATGCGGGGCAGTGACCCACTTTCAACCTCCTTAGGCATGATTACCATGAGAAATGGATGGGGAAATGAAGAGACGACCTGCGAGCGCTTCGTGGATTGCAGGCAGGAGGTCTGTAGCCACCCGAGATTTGACCACATAGCCAAATGCCCCGGTAGCGAGGCAGGTACGGACGAAATCGGGGTCGGAATGAACCGTCAAGAAAATGATCTTGGAGGTGCAACCGGCCTCATTCAACTGGTTTGCCGCCTCGATGCCGTTCAAGACTGGCATTGAAATATCGGTGACGATGACGTCGGGCTTGAGGTTCATAGCGGCCTGAAACAGCGAGCGACCGTCAGGCATACTTCCCACGATATGAAAGGTTGGCCCAACAAGGCTTTCCACCATCTTCAAGAAGTTTCGATGGTCGTCGGCCAAGAGTATTCTGACCTTGCTCAATGAACCCGCCTGCCGAGTGCGCGGCGTGGGAAAAGCATTTTGCGCGTTTCGGACAGGACGACTGGAACGCAACGAACTGTCACGCGTCTTACCCGATAAGAGCCATCCTATGAGCAACAGCAATCGTTGAACACTGTCAACACTGACAGGGCAAAGGCATCGGGGACGTAATGCGGACGCCGTATACCCTGCACGTTGGGAGAGCAAAGGCAAGTCTAGTCCAGGCCAGACTTCCAACAAAAACTCAACAATGTGCTTGGAGCTGCTGTTGCATGCGCGCGCGCGCCCGGAAAATACGCGATTTGACTGTGGCGACAGTGATTCCCATGTTGCATGCCAACTCGCGATGCGTCCAACCTTCTACTTTGTTCAGCAGGAAAGTCTTTCTAAGCGAGGGATGCAGATGTTGAAAGGCCTTTGCAGCCAGTTCGCTGGTCATGTACTGGAGTTCCGGATTAAGGTGCTGATCTTCCGCCTCCGGCACTACGCTTTCTTCATGTTCCGTACCAGGCGGGTCGGTCAGACGAGCGGCATATTCGGAATGCTGTTTGCGAATCTTCATCAAAGCTTCGTTGATGGTGATACGCACCAGCCAGGTAGAGAAACGCGAGCGCCCTTCAAACCGATGCAGGTTCTTGTACACCTTGCAGAAAACATTTTGAAGATTGTCTTCCGCGTCCTCATGATTCTTTAAAATCCTCAAGGAAACGCCGTAAATGTGCCGCGAGTGTTTCCACACCAACTCCGAGAATGCTTCGGAGCACCCTTCTCGCGCCCTGGCGATCAACGGATCTTCGGCGATTGCAACTTCTCTAGCGGTTCTCACAACGCTCCCGAGGCCCCTCTCTTGCTTAATCCCGCTCCATGACATTCACCAGACGCCATGGACCAGATCCGTAGCTTTCAAAAGTGATCTGTTGCGTTTTCTTGTCGACCAAGAATTTGCCGGCGACGATCAAGCTGCCGTCACTTTTCTTTGGATCGTTGTCGATATTGATTTCCATGGCCGACAGGTCGTAATCCGTGCTACGGCCGTTGTTGTATGCCTCTCTGAATTTGATGGGACGATCCGTGATCAGGCGAATTCTACGGCCGGTCTCGGTGGGAAAACTCCGTACATAAGCAACCTGGTAGCCGATGGTTCCGGTGATCGCCACTCTCCCTCTGGGTTTCATTTTGGTGAGAGCCTTCACGAACGCATTGTGCCCACCCGAAGTGAAAGCATCGATCAGGATCTTCTGGTCTTCCGGCGTTGAGTACGATTCGATTCTTACCGTCACATTGAATGTCTTTCCCGTAGCCGTGAGCTGCCCCATGGCTTGAGCCTGAATCGTTTCGATCTTGGGTTTGGGCTTCGGCTCTTCTTGTGCGGCGACATTGCAAATGGATGGAACAAAGATAGCCGCCATTGCAAGACTTCCCGCCAGGGTCAAAACCCTAGAAACCAATTTCTTGATCATCACCTCTCCTCCATGCGGCTCTATGGTCACACAAGATAAGGTGTGGTTTAACTGTCAAAAATGACAGTCGGACGCGGAAGAATGCAGCGTGGAGGTTTATGCGGGGGGATCACTGGGGGCACAGGTTTCTAAGAATGGTCAGGAGCGGAATCCCAGGTCACGGAGTCAGCGTGGCAACGTAGGATGGACAATCGAATCGCCGGGAGTAACCGGGCGGTGGCTGGTGGTAAAGCGTGCGACGCTACTTTTCCCCCAAACAATGACCTGGCGGACCCCAGCTTGAAACAAAACGAAGGCCATCGAGAGAATAAGCGCAAGCAGCATCAAGAGGGCGACCAGGAGCACCACTACCAGGACCTCTTGCGCAAGGTAAAACTTGGAGGAAAGCAGCAACGCCGCGAGCACAAGCGCGCCGAAGAGGATACGGCTCCAATACCGCCAGCTCTGGTTTCCGACGCTGTTGATGTAGCTTCTTTGGGGCATAAAGTCAGTCAGGCCGGAAGTTCGACGATTCCGCGCTCCTGGCATCGAAAATACGATCTGTCGATTACGGTGTGAACTGTCAGTTTTATCAGGTGTCAAAGATAGCGTTCTTGGATGTCCACAAGTGGCTACAACGGCTCATTTGAAGCCAGGCGCTCGCCTTGTTTGAGATTCGGCATCCTCGTCGACTGCCTTACTGCGACGAAGCAGCGCCGCCAATCTTCGTGCCAATCACTTCGCCGGAAATGATGATCTCCACGCGGCGGTTCTGCTGGCGGCCTTGTGGGGTGTCATTGCTCGCTACCGGATTCGCTGGTCCGAAACCTTGTGCGGTGACGGAAGCGGGGTCCAGGCCTTGCTGGACCAGATAATCCCGCACCGCATTGGCGCGCTGCTCTGAGAGCGTTTGATTGAATGTTGCAGATCCCGTGGTGTCGGTGTACCCCTCGATTGCCAACTTGAGTCCCGGGTGGGACAGGACAATGCCCGAAAGCTTCGCTAACCCCAGTTGCGCGGGCAACCGCAAGTTGTATTTACCAGTGTCGAAGAGGACGTCTCCCATGTTGACCTGCAGGCCACGCGCAGTGTCCGTGGTCGGGAGGACTCGGTTGAACTGTTCAAGAAGTTGGGCGCGAAGGTCAGCTGCGGCTTTGCGGGCTCGTTCGGCTTCTGCATTGGCTGCGTCTTCCTTGGCTTTCAAAGTCTCGGCTTCCATCTTGGCTTTGAGCGCGGCGGCATCAGCCTCCGCTTTCATTTGCGCCTGCTTTGCGGCGTTGAGTTCAGCCTGGCGTTTGGCCTCTGCTGCGGCCTCCGCCTTGATCTGGGCTTCCTTCGCGGCAGCGATCTCAGCCTGGCGCTTGGCTTCCGCCGCGGCCTGGGCTTCCGCTTGGGCCTTGGCTTGGGCGGCCGCGGCAGCTCGCTCTGCCGCTATGCGTTCTTCATCCTGGCGTTCCGCGGCGAACGCACGGGCATCCTCCGCGAATTGAACGGTCTGTTTCGCCGTGGAGATGATTTGCTTCTTGTTGGCATTGCTCGACAGAGCATTCTCTGTCATTTGCAGGCTCGCTTCCGCCTTGGAGAAAATGTCAGGCGCATATTTTGCCGCTCCACGATCCTTCGCTATATCCACTGCGTTGCGCGCCTCATATACTTCCAGAGGAACGCGTGAAAGATCGGGCGTCAAAGCCAGCGGATTTCCCAGCTTCGCATATTGGCTTCGTTTCATGAGCTTGTATTCAGTGACGGGAAAGAGCTTTCCTTTGGTGTTTTTCCGGGTCTCCATCTCCAATACCACCATCTCACTAGGCACGCGGACAGCAAAGTAGGGCTCCGCAGTAATAATCAGGGAGAATGTTTGGGCGGGTGTCGTGGAGCTGAGTTTTCCCTCACCGTCTTTGTTGATGATAATCTCCCCCGCATTGCCGGTGTGCCCCTCTGGTGTAACAGTCCAGAGGACGAAAGTCAGATATTCCGCGCCGAGCTGAGAAGGCGGCGCCATACCCTTGACGTTTACCTCGATGTTTGTCAGCCCAGCTTTAGCCTTGGCCTCGACTTTGGCCTCACCGCTAGCCTGGGGCATCAGCTCCGTACCCGTTAGGTCAACCTTTGTGCTGCCGCCGCCGACGGTGAAACCAATCGCCACGGTGGACTTGGTGATGAGACTGGATGGCGGTATCTCCGGCGACGTCTGTGCAAGAGCCGCGACTCCCACAGCCCCAAAAGCGATAAATGATGCAGTGCGCAAGAACGAATTCATGAGCTATTCCTCCCAAGCCAATTCGAATCCCTAATTTGCGCCGCCGCGCGCTTAACCCGGCGCACCAAATGGCAACGGCTCTGCGTTTTTGATCGCCGATATTCCGATCGCGGCCCGGGTTGCATTGTACCTGACATAGCCATCTTTCCGTTGAGCATTGCATGACGTCAAAGATCAGCCTTGCTTAGCCACCGCGGGCGGTCGGACGGTGCGCATGGCTCGAATAATCCGTCGCTACTCCAATTCAGTATTTTAGGGATCACCATCGTGAACCGGTCGCGTCGCAGTCCAATTCCCGTTAATTTAACCGGCGAACGGAGAGAGAAGAACTGTCAGAACTGACAGGCGGCCCACGGCTAAAACTTGCAGTGTGTGGCCTGGCGCGGAATCCCTGTTAAAAGTAACAGTTTTGTGAGAGTTTGGACTCCCACAGACTCGTGGGTCCGAAAGTAGGCGGGAGAAAGATGACTCTCAAGCGGCCCAATGTGGAAATGCGTTCGCCAGCAGGCGGTCTCACCGGGCGGCTGGCTGGCCGGAGCTAGAGCGTGGAAACCGGCCGAATTCGCACACCCTGGAGCATGACGAAAGAGACTTCCCCGCTCCGCATAATTCTTCTCGCGTGCCTCATGGCTAGCTTGTCTTACCTCTCGGCAAGAGTGGGAGGCATTATGATGCTGCGGCCGCAAACGGTGTGGCCGCTTTGGCCCGGGTGCGCGCTCCTCGTCGCAGTACTGCTTTTGTTTCCGCGGAGACTTTGGCCGATCCTGATCCCAGCGGGGTTTACTGGATTTGTTATCTATGACCTGCAAGCAGGCGTGCCGCTTCGTTCGACAGCGTTGCTAATACTCGCGGACACGATCGAAGTTCTCACGGCAGCTCTGGGTATTCAATATTTGTTCGGTGGTGCGCCTCGCCTGAACAGCGTTAAAGCGCTGGCCAAGTACTCGATCTTTGGCCTAATTCTCGCACCGCTCTCCGTGACGCTGGTTGGAGCTGTTGCCCTTAACGGAGACTATTGGACCCACTGGAGGATCAGTTTTTTTTCGGAGGCCTTGGCATTTCTTACGGTTGCACCGGCAATCTGGTGCTGGTTCGACGAGGAAAAGGCCTGGTCAGGGAGATCACGCGCCTACTACATCGAAGCCGCGGCGTTACTCGTAACTTTGATTCTTATTGGGTATTTCACATTCATCGAACCGGAAAGAAGTAGTCAGGCAGTGCTGCTGTACTCCCTACTACCTTTTCTCCTGTGGTCTGCTTTGCGATTCGGGTCACTCGGGATTACGAATTCCATGGTGGCGGTCGCGTTCTTGTCCATTTGGGGCGCGATCCATGGACGCGGACCGTTCACAGGCGCGGAGCCACTCGATAACGTGCTGTCCTTGCAGCTTTTTCTGTTCTTTGCAGCTACTCCCTTTATGGTTCTCGCGGCCCTTGTGGAGGAACATCAGCAAGCGCAGCGAGCGCTGAAGAAGTCCGAAAGGATGTTCTCAAAAGCATTCCACGCGAGCCCTGCGATCATGTCCATCATCGCGTTTCGAGACCTGCGATATATCCAGATAAACCAAGCCTTCGAGCAGCACACTGGGTATCGGCAGGATGAAGTTGTGGGGCGGACGGTGTCTGAGAACGGACACTGGGATGATTCAGGCGACCTGGCCCGGGCTTTCGAGAGGCTTGTCCGAGACGGCAAGCTCCGCAATCTGGAAGGCCGGTTCCGCACAAAAACTGGCGAATTGCTCATCGGGCGTGTGTCCGCGGAAATCGTGGACTTCGCAGGCGAACCTTGCATTTTAACGGTCACCGAAGATGTAACGGACTTAAAAAGAGCGGAAGAAAATTTCAGGCTGGCGGTCGAGGCCGCACCCAACGGAATGGTAATTGTCGACCAAGAGGGGAGCATTATCCTGGTGAACGCTCAGGCCGAAAAACAATTCGGTTACGGGCACGAAGAACTTCTGGGGAAGTGCATTGAGACCCTGCTGAAAGAGGCGCTTGACTGGAAACAGCCGGAATTCGGGCGGGATATTCTCGTCGCGCTGCGACTGCAACCGGCTCTCGCCGGGAAGGAATTTATTGGCCGGCGTAAGGACGGCACGCAGTTTCCTGCGGAGATCAGCTTCAATCCGATGCAAACTCACGATGGGGCGCGCATACTGGTTTCGATTATGGACATCACCGAGCGAAAGCTATCCGAAGAAGTGCTATTGGATATGAGCGGCCGCTTAATCACGGCACAGGAGGAAGAACGGACCCGAATTGCAAGGGAACTGCACGACGATCTGAGCCAGCGGATGGCACTCGTCCAAATCGGGCTCGAGCAATTGAGCATGGACTCACCCGAGCTGTCACGGACTTCCAAAGTGCGGTTGAAAGACATCGCACAGACGGCGACGGAAATCTCATCAGACATTCATCACCTGTCCCATCAACTGCACCCGTCGAAGCTGGATACGCTGGGTCTGGTCGCGGCGGTGGGCGGCTATTGCCGGGAGTTCTCGGAACAGCACACTCTGCCAATCGATTTTATCCACAGCGACGTCCCGCAAGAAATCCCCAAGGATGTCACTTTATGTGCCTACCGGATCGTGCAAGAATCCTTACGAAACGTGATGAAACACAGCGGTGCCCAGAGCGCCAAGGTCGAATTGACAGGCAATCCGAACGGAATTGAACTCTGCGTTTCAGATCTTGGCGCGGGGTTTGATGTCGAATCCGCGAAGGGGAAAACTGGGCTCGGGCTCGTGGGAATGAGTGAACGACTCCGATTGGTAGGCGGTCAGCTTCGGCTTGAATCTCGCGTGGCCCAAGGGACAAAGGTGCGGGTCCGAATCCCGCTCTCCAGTACCAGCGTGAACGCAAAGGCCCCCGCAGAGACCACTGAACGAGTTCCAATCGCAAGGGTTGGCGAGAAATGAGGAAACACAATGAAACTTCCGCGCGTGCTGCTAGCCGATGATCACACGATTTTGACAGAAGCTTTCCGCAAGCTCCTGAGTTCACGTTGCGAGGTAGTTGGCACAGTGTCGGACGGGCGCGCCCTGGTGGAAGCTGCCTTGACCTTGAAGCCGGACGTGGTTGTGGCGGACATCGGGATGCCGCTTATGAATGGCCTGGAGGCCGCTCGGCAATTGAAAGATAAGATCCCGGCAATTAAGCTGGTTTTCGTAACGATGAATGAAGATCCCGATATCGCGGCGGAAGCCATGCGCATAGGGGCATCGGGGTATCTGCTGAAAAGTTCCGCCGCCTCAGAGCTGTTCCACGCGATTCAGGCGGCGCTTCGGGCAAAGACTTATATCACACCGCAGATCGCCAGGGGAATGAGAGAAGCCTTCATCAGGAATCCAGAACGCAAACCACATGGGAAGACGCTCACGTCGCGTCAGAGGGAAGTCGTCCAGCTTCTGGCAGAGGGCAGATCCATGAAGGAGGCTGCGGATGTTTTAAACGTAGCTCCTCGCACCGTGGCTTTTCACAAATACCGCATCATGGAGGAGTGGGGGCTCCGGACCACTGCTGATCTGGTTCAATTTGCGATCAAGAGCCGAATCATCGTGGCCTAGGCGGGGGGTTGCTCATCTGGTGACTGTCAAAATTGCCAGTTTAAACTAGACTTTCAACTCATTATTCTACTTTGCAGGCCCCCGGACATAGTGAAATTCGCGTCAAAGATTAAGGTTGAGCGGCGGAACGCAGAGAGGGAGAGGTTCTTCCCGATTTGACCGTTTCGAAGGCGGGCTATTTGAGCCAAGTCCGAGTGGTTCTGGCAGATGATCACCAGACGATTCTTGAGAAGCTCACGAGGCTACTTGAGCCTGAATATGAGATTGTTGGCACCGCTGGTGATGGACAATCCCTGGTCACGACAGTGACACAACTGAGACCTGAAGTCCTCGTAACGGACATTTCCATGCCCATCTCCACTGGGATCGAAGCGGTCAGCAAGCTCAGAAATTCAGGCTGCTCCTCGAAGGTGGTCTTCCTTACGGTTCACAACGACCCTGATTATGTTCGAGCGTGTCTGGCGACTGGGGCCTCCGGATACGTCCTGAAGGCGCGCATGCTGTGTGATCTCCCGCATGCGATTCGAGAGGCTCTCGAAGGACGCATCTTTGTCTCTCCGCTCTCCCCCGGACCGAGCTAGGCCCCTCCAATATAGCTGATTCCTAGTTGTGGCAACGAAGAGATACGCGCTTTCTCTCGTCGTCTACTGTACTGGGTTGGGAGCTGCCACGGGAGTTCCGTTCGCGAGAGTCAACTTCAAGAGGGGCGGGGTGAGCAGTGTTGTGATAATCACCATAATCACAATCGAAGCGAAAATCGAATCACTTACCACCCCTAAGCCTCTTCCGATCCCAGCGAAAATCAACCCAACTTCCCCCCGAGGCATCATGCCAATGCCGATGGCCAAACGCTTGAGTCCGCGCCCGGCCGCGAATCCAGAAGCTATCTTCCCGATGACGGCGACAGTCGTAAGCCCGGCTGCGAGAAAAACGACAGACAGATTATTAAAGGCTTCCAGCTTTACCTGAAGACCCATCAAGACGAAGAAAATAGGGACGATCAAGGATTCGATTGGCGAGAGCATGTCGCGCAGGGAAAATCCCGTCAGCTCCTTGTCGAAGAAGCTTTCGAGAATCAACCCGGCCGCAAACGCGCCGATAATAGTGGCGAGACCCGCAAGATTCGCAAGCCAGGAAAACACAAAAGCAAAACCGACACCGAAGAGGAGTTTAATATTCTCAAAATCAAGCCGCGCGATTCGCCTGACGATTCTCGGCGTGACCCACATTCCAATCCCGATGGAGCCTACCAGGAACGCAACTGCTTTGAGGGTGATCCCGAAAATACCGCCGAGGCTTACGGAGCCGTTGACAATAAGTGCGGTGACAATCGCCAAGACGAGGAGACCAAGAACGTCATCAATTACGGCGGCTCCTAGGATTATCTTTGATTCGGGCCTGTCCATCTGCCCAAGATCGCGAAGAACGCGAGCCGTGATACCTACACTCGTGGCTGTCAAGACTCCGCCGATGAAAAGATGCACGGCGAATGAAGAGTCTGGCAGCAGGAGAGTTGTGAGCACCAATCCCAATCCGAGAGGCAAAATGACGCCAAGAACTCCGACGATGCCGGCAGTCCACCCAACCTCGCGCATTTCAACCAGGCTGGTCTCCAGACCCACCAGAAATAGCAAGATGATGATGGCGATGCGGGAAACCTGATCCACAAAGGAATAGACCGCGAGTACTTTCAGGCCGCGAGGGCCTTCCAGAATTTCGGCAATTCGCTCTGAGTGGGGTCCAGGAGGGAGTGTCGCCCTGGCGGCTTGGCCTACCGTTACCTGCTGAACGAGGGCGGTTTGCACAATGGTGGAAATTGTGTCGCCTTCGCGGATGACCGTAATGTTGGGTTGGTGATACAGATAGCCGACATTTCCAACGAGTACTCCGATCAAGAGTTCGCCGAGGACGGCTGCTTGTCCGAAGCGCCGTAAGACACGTCCGCCGATAGCGGCCGCAAAGGCCATCATTACCAGAGCGATCAGAATCGGTGCGACTGGATCATCATGAGAAGCTGAACCCGGAGTGGCCGCGGCAAAAAATAAATGGGTGCCAAGGATGATCATGGAACCGCCTGATGTGGGATGGGATCTCCAAACCGGCCAGGAGACATAGAGTGTATAGCGGCAACGCCTGATTTTCGATACTGGCAGAATTACTAGTGGGCTAGGGGTAGTCGAACACTGGGCATATTACGCAGCTTTCCCCAGGACTGGCAGTTTTGACAGTACATCGGTGAATGGAAAATCTCTATTCTTTGCTTGCGCGGGAGAAGAGGACCCGGACTGAGACTTCCTAATGGCAGTCTCTTCCGGGCCGCTCTTCTCAATATCCCTCCAAATGGAATCAAAGCATGATGCCGCGTGAACCAGTGTTCCGAGTCTGCGACAGGCAATTCCAGGTTGCAGATTAGGATCTCTGAATCCTGGAGTAATTCCTCCAGTCAAATTAATACACTTTATCAATATTTATAATTGCTAACGAAGGGCATGCCCCGCAACGTCTAGCAAGACCGCACAACCGACGTGGAAAGTGTTGGAGAGGTCAAGCACAAAGTTCCCATCAGCCTCGGAGAACGCGACGTTGTGTCTTTTTAATTAGGGCTGTCACTTTTGACAGTTCCAGTGTTTGTGCATTCGATTTAAGTTTGTGTGGTCTTGAAACTGGTGGCCCGGGTGAAGGCAGGTCCCACTTTAGAATGGAACTTTCAAACTGCCGTTCTAAAGCCTTTTTCCGGGTTCTCGAGTCAGGCAAGAACCGTGAGAGAAGCGGCGGCGTCGGACTTGGAAACGCCCAGGGTGAGGGGAGGCAACCCCCGCGGTCCAGAAGCGTCTAAACCCAAGATGGGACAGCCCGGCTGCAAGTTGCCGGGAGGGCACAGAAAAAGACCTTGGCGTGCCCAACAGGGCCATCCAGCCCAGTGAGAGTACCGAACGTCACAGAAATTGCACCGTTAGGTAAAAATCTAGGACTGAGGAGAAAGCAAATGAAGATCAGAAGTGCAATTGTTTTGGGAATCGCTCTGCTGTTTGGAACAGTGGCGCGTGCGCAGGATAATCCCAAGATCGAAGTTTGGGCTGACTATTCCTATGTTCATGCGAATCCGCAGAACAACAACATCATCAACACTTTCTCATTGAACGGAGGCGGTGGGGGAGGCGCATATTACTTCAGCAAGTACATCGGAATCGAAGCAGAGTTTGAGGGCTATGGCAGTTACAGCCACAGCCTTAATATCCCGGCTGGCTCTGCTGCTTGTCCGACCGGTTGCACTGTTGTAGCTAACGGCAACCTCTTCACCTACAACGTTGGTCCGATTGCTAAATTCCGCACTAAGCATTTTGAGCCGTTTGTAGAGGCCTTGTTTGGTGGTGCGCACTCCAATTTCTACGGGAGTTTGTTCACCGCATGTCAGGGTGTATCAGGGTGCGTCACTGCGAGTAAATCCCCCAGCAACAATGCGTTTGATTTCCTCATTGGCGGAGGCATTGATATTCCCCTTACCAAGAGCATTGCCTTCCGGCCGGCGCAGTTTGACTACCTGCTGACCCGCTTTGGCAACAGCTTTACGGGTGGCAACAATAACCAGAGCAACTTCCGCTACCAGGCGGGCGTGTCGTTCCGGTTCTAACGAAAGTCCAGGCAGAGGATTACTCAAAGTTGTGAGAGATTGCGGAGGGGCATCCGATCCGGATGCCCCGACCGCAGTCTCTTTTTTATGTCTAATTCCGAATTCTACTGAATAGGTCGAATCTGAGGACATCTGGAAATTCCCGGTCGTCGATCGGAAGCCCCGCGCACAACCTCCCTCTCCGTGCCATTAAAGATCGAATATTTTGGGCGCACTGGTATTTTTGACAGTTCACGCCGCCACGGCGAACACATATTCTCCTTTTACCCGAACCGAAAGGGGATCCGGCTCAAGAGACCTCCTGCCGAGGTGAGGCAGTCGATGCCTCGACATATTTTCCTCACCTTGGCCGGGTCCCCTCCCAAAAAATCAAAGATCGCGGAACTCAAGACTTGTTGGCCGGCAGAAAACCTTCGTTTTTGCTAGTTGGTTATGCGACTTCCCCTATTTTCAGCTTGAGACTCCTGGTGGCGAATCGCGATGGTTGCTCGTTGTCACGCGAAGTATCCTGTAAAATAGCGCCAGTTTTCTGATACATAGAGATTGCCGCTCTTCTTCTGGAATACGGCCCGAACTCCGGCTGGTGTTATTTTCTTATCTGGAGAAGAGGATAAAATCACTCAGGAGAGTCAGGTGTTGCCAATTCAAGCGCCCAGCGTTCAGCAGTTCCAAATTCTTTCTGTGATGGCTTTGCTTTTTGTTTTGTTCATAATTCTTGTCGGGGCGCCGGCTTGGGCGCAGCAACACGATATGTCCACAATGCCAGACATGCCGGGGATGGATCATACCGGGATGCATGGGCAAGCTGCTCCCGAAGACCCTGCAGTCGTGGCCAAGCGCCTCGCGGACAAGCGGGAGAGCGAGTTTAACCACCATCTTGCAGGATTTTTGGTAGCGTTAGCGGGGATTTTCATCCTCGGACAGGATCGTCTCTCGAAACGCTGGCCTCTGGTGCGTTACGTCTGGCCGATGTGCTTTCTGGCGGCGGGGCTCTTTCTGCTCGTCTTCAGCGATACGGAAATCTGGCCCTTTGGCCCGCAAACTCCGTGGTACGCGATCACGCACAACGTTGAGGACCTGCAGCACAAGAGCTTCGCCGTCATTCTTCTGGCACTTGGGTACGTCGAATTTCAAAGGGCGCGCGGAAAGTTCAAGGCCGCTTGGGCCACCTGGTCTTTCCCGGTGTTGGGTATGGCGGGAGGAATCCTCCTGTTATTTCATGTGCACGGCGGAGACATGAGCGCGCCGGGCGCCATGCAGACGATGGAACATATCCAGAAGGAGCATTTTTGGTTCTCGTCGACAGGATTTGGAATCGCCCTGACCAACGGGTTATCGGAAACGCGCTCAAAGTGGCAGCACATCTTTAAAATCATCTGGCCCGCATTATTGGTGGTTCTTGGAATCCTACTGATGCTTTACACGGAATAGCGGGCGTTGCCGGCAAATGCGGGCGGCCACATCGAACCATAGAAATGGGCGCGTGGGCCGGCATGCTGAGGATTCACTTCGTGTACGATACGGAAGAGAGAATGCTCAGGAAAATCCGGCCGGTACGATCAGGGCGTGGTAGTCGTACCCTGTGACTTTGGTCCCACCCAATCTGGATCCTTCAGGTTCCAGCCCCCGCCAAGCGCCTTGTAGAGCTGAACAATTACTGTCCGACGGTTGAGTTCAGTCTGAGCAAGTGAAATCTCTGCTGGAAACAGTTGTTGTTGAGCCTCAAGAACTTCGTAATAACTGGCCTTCCCGGCCACGTAGCGCTGGAGAGAAATTTTCACAGACTCCTGGTAGGACTCCACTGCATACGTCTGTTCTTTCTGAATCCCTTCATATTTTTGGCGGGAGATCAATGCATTCGAGACGTCCAGAAAGGCATTTAGGGCCGTTTGTTCGTACTGAAGTTTGGTTTGTTCCCAGAAAGCGACCGCCTGGCGCTTCTGAGCTACAAGCGCCCCGCCTTGGAAGATGGGGCCCGCCAAGTTGCCGGCAACGCTCCAGACGTTAGCCTGGCCGGACGACAGGGCTGAGAGCGGGGAGCTTGCGCGCCCAAGCAATGCGGTGAGGCCGATCTGAGGAAAGAAATTCGCAGTAGCGACTCCCACTTGAGCGTTGGCGGATCGCAGCAGCTGCTCGGCTTGCAGCACATCTGGCCGGCGCTCCAACAAAGCAGATGGCAGCCCTGCGGGGACATCTGGGGGGATAATCTCTTCAAGCAGTTTGGCAGTGTGCTTGATCCCACCCGGATTGTTGCCCAGCAGGACGCTGATCTGATTTTCCGTCAGCGCAATTTCGCGCTCCAGCTCGGGAATATTTGAGGCGGCTATTCCCAAAGCTGCTGCCGCGCGGGATGTGTCCAGTTTTGAAGATACGCCGCCTTCCAAACGTTGCGTGAAAAGCTTCAGGGTGTCGGTGAATGATGCAGTTGTTTCTTTGGCGATGTCGAGCTGGAGTTCCAATCCAAGGAGCTGGAGGTAATCCTGGGCGACGTCACTCACCAGAGTGAGCATTACGCCGCGGCGCGCTTCTTCGGACGCGAGATACTGAGCACGGGCAGACTCGTTCAATCGGCGAAGGCGGCCCCATACGTCCGCTTCCCAGGCAACACTCGCCGCTGCCACGAAGGCTCCTTGAGTTTGACCGCCATTGGGAACAACAGTTCCGGCAAATTCGTTTCTTCCATCGCTGCTGCTGACCGAGTAGTTGACGAACGGAAAGTATTGCGCCCGCGCTTGGAGGGCAATCTGCCGCGACTGCTCAATCCGCGACACGGCCACCCGCAAGTCGTAGTTATTGGCCAGTGCCGTCTGGATTAACGCCGTTAGCTGCTCGTCCTTAAAAATCTCCCACCATGGCAGGTCTGCAAACGATGCTTGCTGTGCCGCCCCTTCAGCGCCTCGGTAATCCGTGGGAGCATTCACTTTAGGGCGCACATAGTTCGGCCCGACTGCGCATCCCTGCCCGAGGAGCGCCAAACATAAAATCATAACCAGCAGATGAGAAGGGAATCTTGCCACCCAATCTCCAGCGGTCGAGGGTCTGGCAGTGAGCGTAGTGAACTCTCTGCATCGCCGGGAATGTGAGTTAGTCGGAGTTGTGTTTCTCATTGGCGCTGGGCTGTTTGATCTCTGGCAATGCTCTGGATTTGAGAGCACTAGTCTCCTGGCTCCGGACTCGGTGCCGTAAATGGTGGTGCTTTCAGCGGCTGACGCTCGGCTCCGCCAAGACGCTCAATCATGTAGAACAACGCCGGAACGAAAAAGATAGCAATGAAACTGGCAGCCAGCATTCCTCCGATGACGACCGTGCCCATCACTTGCCGCGAAGCCGCGCCAGCGCCCGTTGCCCTCCAGAGAGGGACGCAACCCAGGATAAAGGCGAAGGAGGTCATGAGAATCGGCCGCAGACGCAGCTTGGCACCTTCCAGGGCCGCTTCTACAAGCGGTCTCCCTTTCTCGAACTCCGCTTTCGCAAATTCGACGATAAGGATGGCGTTTTTTGCAGCGAGACCGATCAACATGATCAGCCCGATTTGCGCGTAGACGTTATCTTCCAAAGCCAGGGCAGTGTAATCCCGGAATACAAGCAGGCCGATGATCCGGCGCAAAAAGAGGCCGCCAAAGGCACCAAATACCGCAATGGGTGTACTTAGGAGCACGCTAAAGGGAAGGGTCCAACTCTCGTACAGGGCCGCGAGGATCAGAAAGACGAAAAGGACAGAAAACCCGAATATAACTGCGGGCGGAACGCCTTGTTGGGCTTTCTGTTCCTGGAAGGACATACCCATATAGTCGTAGCCCATCCCCGCCGGCATTGTTTGAGCAAATACCTCCTCCAGCGCCCTCATCGCCTGCTCGGAACTGTATCCAGGTTTGGTGTTCCCGTTGATCTGCACACACTGGTACATGTTGTAGTGCATGGTGAACTCAGGGCCCAACCGCGGTTCGATGGAGGTCACGGCAGAGAGGGGAACCATTTGGCCTGAACTATTGCGCACATAAAAGCGGCCGACATTTTCAGCTTGCGTGCGAAAGTCACCTTCGGCCTGCACGTAGACTTGCCAGACGCGTCCGAACCGATTGAAAAAGTTAATGAATGACCCGCCCATGAAAGCTTGCAGAGTCTGGTAGACGTCGGTGAGAGGCATACCCTGCTTCAGCACCTTGTCGCGATCCACCTTGACGAACAACTGGGGCACTGCCGGTAGGGCGGTCGTGAAAATAAATGAAAACTCCGGCCGCTTCAGAGCCGCGGCCATAAACTTCTGTTGATTTTCTCTTAGAAACTCGAGACCACTCGCTGAGCGGTCTTCCAGAATGAAGGTTGCGCCTCCTGACGCGCCAACCCCCGGGATCGCGGGAGGGGGGAAGGCGACGGTGGCGCCCTCTGATATCTCTCGTAGCGCAACGTTTAAGTGAATCTTGATGGCCCAGTATTGTTCGTCAGGCGCCTTGCGTTCTTTCCACTCCTTAAGCGTCACCCAAAAGAAAGCATTATAGGTATTCTGGACACCGCTCAACATGTTGAATCCGACTACGGTCGTCACATGCTGCACTCCCGGAGTCTTAAGTAATATCTGTTCGACCCTTGCGGCTGCCGCGCTGGTGCGCTGCAGCGACGAAGCATCGGGTAATTGCAACGAAACGAACAAATAGCCCTGATCCTCTTCGGGCAGGAAGCTCTTAGGGAGCTTCGAGCCAAAGAAGCCGGCCAGAACGGCGAAGACAAGCAGCACAGCTACCGTAACGCCCAATCTGCGAACCAGAACGGAGCACCAGTTGACGTAGCCTTCTGTGGCGCGGCCAAACACGCGATTAAACCATGCAAAGAATCTCCCCAGAATCCCGCGGGACTCTTTCTTGGGTCGGAGTAGAAGGGCGCCAAGCGCCGGGCTGAGCGTGAGGGCGTTGAAGGCGGAGATAATCACGGAGACTGCGATGGTAACAGCGAACTGCTGATAAAGGCGTCCGGTGATACCAGGAATAAAGGCCGTCGGTATAAAAACAGCGGAAAGAACGATCGCGATACCGATCACCGGGGCAGAGACCTCTTCCATCGCTTTGAACGCCGCATCCTTTGGCGATAGTCCGTGTTCGATGTGGTGTTCAATCGCTTCCACCACCACGATTGCGTCGTCCACCACCAGTCCAATAGCCAGCACCAGGCCGAACAGCGAAAGCGTATTGATGGAGAACCCGAGCATGGGAAAGACGAGGAACGTGCCGACGAGAGAGACAGGGACGGCCAGCAGGGGGATTAAAGTGGCGCGCCAACCCTGGAGGAAGAGATACACCACGATGATGACGAGGAGAAGGGCCTCAGCAAGGGTCTTGACAATCTCATTGATTCCTTCCGTGACGGGAAGAGTGGTGTCCAAAGCGATCGCATAATCGAGGCCAGGAGGAAAGCGCTTCTTTGATTCAACCATTAAATCTTTGGCGCTTTGAGCAGCTTGAATCGCGTTGGAGCCGGGAAGTTGGTAAATCGCCACTACTGCTGAGGGCTTGCCATCCAGCCGGCCACTCAAATTGTAGACCTGGGTACCCAGTTCGATCCGGGCCACGTCTTTCAGCCGCACGAAGGATCCATCGGGATTCGCGCGAACCACGATCTGGGAGAATTCCTCTTCGGACACCAGACGGCTCTGGGCAATGACAGCGTAGGTATATTCCTGCCCTTTCGGAACGGGCTCGCCGCCGATCTGCCCCGCGGGATTCACGTTGTTCTGAGCCTTAATGGCGTTGATTATTTCCGGAACCGTGATTTCCAGTTTCGCAAGTTGGTTCGGGTTTACCCAGAAACGCATGGCATACTGGCCGGCGCCAAAAATCGTAACGCTGGCTATCCCATAAGCGCGAGTGAGCGGGCTGAGAATGTTAATGTAAGCGTAGTTGGCCAGAAATTGAGAATTGTAGCTGTTGTTCGGGGAATACAAGTCGAACAACATGAGCGGTGCTGCCGTAGACTTTTGAACGGTAACGCCCTGAGCATTCACTTCGGACGGAAGTTGGGATGCTGCCTGCGACTGCCGCATCTGGGCGAGAATCAGGTCGGTGTTTGGATCGGTCTTGATATTGAAATCCACGGTCAACTTCATCTGGCCGTTATTTGCGTTCAGCGAATACATGTATTCCATGTTGTCCACGCCGCTCATCTGCTGCTCGATGGGCGTCGCCACGGATTGGTCTAAGGTGTTCGCGTCCGCGCCTGGGTAAGTGGCGGTGATCTGGATTTGGGGGTCAGCAATGTTCGGGAATTGCGCGGTGGGCAAACTCGTGATCGCAACAGCGCCGACGATTACCATGACGATGGAGATGACCATGGCAACGATGGGACGTTCGATGAAAAATTTGGACATGATTCTTGTTCAGGGTCCTACGGCGCTGCAGTGCCAGGCGCTTTGGAATTATTGGCCAACGCCATCCCTGGCCTGTACGGTTTCGGATTGACCAGCACGCCTTCCTGAATCTTTTGCACGCCCTCGGCCACAACGCGTTCACCAGGTTTGAGGCCTTCGTCAACAATCCACATTTCGCCCGCCTTTTCGCCCATTTTGACGGGTCGCAGAGAGGCCTTATTGTCGCTTGCCACGACAGCTACGATGTAGCCCCCTTGTAATTCACTCACGGCACGCTGGGGTACAAGCAACGCATTGTGTTGAATTCTCACTACCGTGCTGATGCTGCCGAAACCACCGGGGCGAAGCATGTTGCCGGGATTGGGGAACTGGACTTGAACAAGAATTGCTCCGGTTCTTACATCCACCTGGCGATCGAGAGCGTAGAACTGCCCTTTCAGCGGATAAATGCTCCCATCCGTGAGGCGCAGCTGCCAGACGAGTTTTTTCAAGGCCTCAATCTCACTGAGGTCCTTGGTTCTATACAGTCTCATCGAGTTGAGGTACTCTTGCTCGCTGACAGTAAAATTTGCAAGGATGGGGTTCATCGTCGAAACTGTCGTCAAGGCAGGGCTTGCGGGGCCCACCAGGTCGCCGACTTGCGCGGTGGCGATGGCTGACACACCGTCGACGGGCGAACTGATCCGCGTGAAGTCGAGATTGATTTGCGCATTTTCAACCGCAGCTTGAGCTCCCACAATGGAGGCTTGCGCTCCCTCGACTTGCGCCTTTGCAGCAAGATCGGCCTGTATTGCGTCATCCAGTTCCTGCTGGCTGATGGCGCTCACCTTGGCCAAGGGCGTGTAGCGCGTCACGTCGATCTGAGTCTTGCCTAGTCTCGCGCGGGCCTGAGCGAGACTCGCTTGTGCTTCTGAAAGATTTCCCTTGGCCTGGTCGAGAGCAGCCTGAAATGGTCTCTGGTCAATATTGAAGAGCGGGTCACCCTTTCTTACAAAAGCGCCGTTGGTATAAGTTTGCTTGAGTAGCAGCCCGGTGACTTGAGCGCGAATCTGGGCGTTCACGAGTCCATTTAAAGTGGCTACCCATTCTTTCGTGATGGGGACATCTTTTTGCGCCACTTCCACGACTTCGACGTCGGGAGGGCCTGCGGGAGGCAGACCCATCTTTCCGCAGCCGGTTGACAAGATCATCCCAAAAGTGAGAAGAGTGGCAGCAATTCCAGTTTTCTTTTTTTGCATAAGGACGTTCCGGGGAGGCGTATATGCCCGAACCTAAACCTTTACTGCCCCCCAAGGTCCTGCTATCAAACACAAAAATATTGCGAGTGTCAATTGTTCAAGAGCTTGCATCAGTGAGGGATGCTAGCCATTCGGTGAGCGAGAGACTACTGTCAAAACTAGCAGGTCAGGAGAATCGGCTATTTGTATTCGCGTGCGGCTTGTTGCGAAAGCAATTCGGCTAGTAATTTTGCCAGTATCCACTCGCGAGCGTTGCAGCTATTAGATTCCGAAGGAGATTCATGCCAAAAGGCCCTCTACACGACGCGGGAGTCAGTTCGTGACTAGAATCTTGCCCATTATTCATCTGGCCAGGCACGGTGAAACCGCCTGGAGTCTGTCCGGCCAGCATACGGGACTTACTGATTTGCCGTTGACGGAAGGCGGCGAACTCGCAGCCCGCCGGCTCGGTGAACGGTTGAAAGGCTTGAAGTTTGTAAAAGTGTTTACAAGCCCCTTACAGCGCGCGCGTAGGACTTGCGAGCTGGCGGGATTCGGCTCGGTGGCCGAGCTCGATCCGGACCTGGTGGAATGGAACTACGGTGAATATGAGGGTCGACGAAGTGTCGAGATCCATGCCGAACGTCCAGATTGGAATCTGTTCCGGGACGGGTGTCCTGGCGGGGAGTCACCTGGCGAGATCTCCGCGCGGGCGGACCGGGTCGTGAACCGCGTTCGCGCCGTTCAGGGGGACGTGCTGCTGTTCACTAGCGGCCATGTTCTCCGTGTTCTGGCTGCCCGCTGGCTCGGTGTGAAGGTGGCCGCGTATTGCGGTTACTTTTTATTGAGCACCGCGAGCTTGAGTGCGTTCGGCTACGAGCACAATCTGTCCAATCCTGTGATCCGTTTGTGGAACGAGACTCATCATGTGGATACTTAGCTTTTCCATCCGGATACCACATAAGTACCGATACAAATATCACTAAGAGTTTGCGAAACGCGCCAGTCGCCCAGACAATTCCTTGGGACCTGTTGCCAGCTGGACGACCGAAACTCAAACTTTGAGATTGCGTTCGGCTAATCCGGCGAATTGCATTCTTCAGCCTGTTATTTTTGACAGTTGGTTATAACATTAGGGCTCTCTAGGATGCACCCGGCGGAAGAAGAACCAATCTTTATTCACCATCCCGAAACGTCGTTATTGAGACGAAAGGCGTCTTCATGAATGTGCTGGTGATCGATGTAGGCGGCACGAATGTGAAAGTACTTGCCACCGGACAAAAGGAGCCGCGGAAGTTTCCATCGGGACCGAAATTAAATCCCAAGCAGATGGTTTCCGGAGTCAAGAAAATCACCAGCGATTGGAAGTACGACGTCGTATCAATGGGTTATCCGGGTGTTGTTTCGAAGGGTAAGCCGGCTGTTGAGCCGCATAATTTGGGACATCCTTGGGTTGGATTTGATTTCAAGGCCGCGTTCGGCTGTCCCGTGAAGGTCATCAATGATGCTGCTATGCAGGCCCTGGGGAGTTATAAGGAAGGCCTTCTGCTCTTTTTGGGCCTTGGAACCGGACTCGGCGCGGCACTTGTGGACCAGGGGATTATCATTCCTTTGGAAGTTGGCCATCTCCCTTATAAGAAGAAAACGTACGAAGACTACCTCGGTCTTCGAGGGCTCGAACGCATGGGGAAGAAAAAATGGAAGAATTATGTGGAGCATGGCGTGAGCAGTCTGATTAATGCTTTCCATCCTGACGACGTCGTCATTGGGGGAGGCAACGCCAAAAAACTGAAGTATCTGCCGCGCGGCTGCCGAAGAGGAGATAATGCCAACGCCTTCCTTGGAGGTTTTCGACTCTGGGAAGAGGCAGACAATCACCGTCCCCCCATTGGCGCAAAGGCGCGACCCAAATAGCCATAGGGGAAAAGAAGGAGCACGATCATGGCAACAAGCTCAACGCCAATGACGAACCGCCAAGACGTCCAACCGCTCACTAAACGGAAGGCATGGCAAGCGCTTCAAGCCCATTACGATAAGTCCAAAGAGTCTCACCTGCGCCAACTTTTCGCCGAGGACCCGAAGCGTGGGGAACGGTTGACGGCCGAAGCCGCCGGACTTTTCCTGGACTATTCGAAGAATCGAATCACCGGCGAAACGGTCAAGCTCCTTGTCCAGTTGGCTGAGGAGTCGGGCCTGCGGGATCGCATCGAAGCCATGTTTCGCGGCGACAAAATTAATGTCACGGAGAATCGCGCGGTCTTGCATGTCGCCCTGCGTGCGCCCAAGGGTACGTCGATTATCGTGGATGGCGAAAATGTAGTGCCGGGCGTTCACGCTGTCCTGGACAAGATGTCGGAATTTTCCAACCGCGTTAGGAGCGGCGGATGGAAAGGGCAGACTGGCAAGCGCATTCGTAATGTTGTGAATATTGGAATCGGCGGCTCTGACCTCGGTCCGGTCATGGCGTACGAAGCGCTGAAGTTCTACAGCGAGCGCGCAATGACATTTCGGTTTGTTTCGAATGTCGATGGCAGCGACTTCGCGGAAGCGGTGCACGATCTGAATCCGGCGGAAACCCTCTTTATCGTTTCTTCGAAGACCTTCACAACGCTGGAGACGATGACGAACGCGCATACTGCGAGGAATTGGTCACTTGCTGGCCTCAACGGCGATGAAAAGTCCGTGGCGAAACATTTCGTCGCGGTCTCCACGAACGCGACAGAAGTTGCGAAGTTCGGGATCGACACGGCGAATATGTTCGGCTTCTGGGATTGGGTCGGCGGGCGCTATTCCATGGACTCCGCGATCGGACTGTCCACCATGGTAGCCATCGGCCCGGAAAACTTCCGCGCCATGCTGGATGGCTTCCACGAAATGGATGAGCATTTCCGCACCACCCCGTTTGAACAAAACTTGCCGGTTCTGATGGGGCTTCTCGCCATTTGGTATAACGATTTCTTTGGGGCACAGACCGTTGCAGTCTTTCCTTACGAGCAATACCTGAAGCGCTTCCCGGCGTACCTGCAACAGCTGACGATGGAGAGCAATGGTAAGCACGTCACGCTCGATGGGGCCACAGTCGACTATCAGACTGGCCCAATTTATTGGGGAGAACCCGGGACGAACGGCCAGCACTCCTTCTACCAGTTGATCCATCAGGGAACTCGGCTGATTCCATGCGATTTTATTGCCTTCGGTAAATCCCTGAATCCTCTCGGCCGGCATCACGACATGCTCTTGGCAAATGTCTGCGCCCAGACCGAAGCGCTGGCGTTTGGAAAGACAGCGGAGCAGGTAAAGGCCGAGGGAACACCGGATTGGCTCGTGCCGCACCGGGTGTTCGAAGGGAATCGCCCGTCGAACACAATCCTCGCCGAAAAACTTACGCCAGCGATGCTCGGGAAACTGGTTGCCTTGTACGAGCACAGCGTCTTCACCCAAGGGACAGTCTGGAACATCGACTCATTTGACCAATGGGGAGTGGAACTGGGCAAGGTCCTGGCCCAACGCATTATCCCGGAGATCGAAAGCAAGTCAGAACCAAAGCTTGCGCATGACAGTTCCACAAACAACGTGATCCAGCGCTACCGCAAGCTAAAGGATGCATAACAATGACACGCGGATTCAACAAGCCTCTGTATCTGTTGCCATTTGACCATCGTGGCTCATTCGAAACGAAGATGTTTGGTTGGGAAGGCGCTCTGACGCCGGAACAAACTTCGAAGATCGCAACAGCCAAGCAGGTGATCTATGACGGTTTTAAGGCCGCGCTCGCGGGTGGCGTTCCCCAGGGAAAAGCCGGCATCCTCGTGGACGAGCAGTTTGGTGCTGCAATCCTTCGAGATGCAAAGGCTCGCGGCTATACGACTGCGTGTCCAGCCGAGAAAAGTGGGCAAGAAGAGTTCGAGTTCGAGTACGGCGACGACTTCGCCGCGCACATCGAATCGATGCATCCGACATTCTGCAAAGTGCTCGTTCGCTACAACCCGGAAAGTGACCCCGCTCTGAATCGAAGACAGTCGGGCAAGCTGAAGCGACTCTCGGACTATCTGCATGGCAATAGCACGAGTCTGTTTATGTTCGAATTGTTGGTCCCGCCGGAGAAGTCGCAACTCGACCAGGTCAAAGGCGACAAGAAGTCGTATGACCTGGAGCTTCGTCCGCGTCTTATGGTCCATGCCATCGAGGAACTTCAGGACGCGCAGGTTGAGCCGGACCTTTGGAAGGTTGAGGGACTGGATCGGTCGGAAGACTGCGCCAATCTTGTGGCTGCCGCACGCAGGAACGGCCGCGACAATGTCAGCTGCATCATTCTGGGCCGCGGCGAGGACGACAAGAAAGTGCGTGAATGGCTTACGACGGCGGCGGGGGTTCCTGGGTTTGTGGGTTTTGCGGTTGGCAGGACGGACTTTTGGGACCCGCTCGTGAACTGGCTGGCCCAAAAGATTACGAGGGATGAGGCCGTCGCTCGAGTAGCGAATCGCTATCGCGAATTTGTTGATATTTTCGAGAAGGGCCACGCTGCGAGGGCTCACGCGGGATAAGAGAAAATCACGTAGCATGCGCGCGATGCGCGTCAAATGATCTTAGAAATCGAGAACGAAATAAGGGGAGAGAAGGAAGACAACCATGGATAAGCCCCACTCGGATGCTCTCGTGTTTTTCGGCGCCACCGGCGACCTGGCCTACAAAAAAATCTTCCCGGCGTTACAAGCGATGGCCAAACGAGGCCATCTGAATGTGCCGGTCATTGGTGTGGCCAAGGCGGGCTGGAACGATGATCAACTTCGTGCGCGTGCCAAAGACAGCGTTGAGAAACACGGCGGACTGGACCCGGCCGCGTTCGAGAAACTCAGCAGCCTATTGCGTTACGTGGATGGCGACTATGCAAATCCCACAACTTTTCAGGCCCTCCGCAAACAACTGGATGGAGCCCAGCACCCCGCACACTATCTGGCCATCCCTCCCGTACTTTTCGGGCCCGTCGTGGAACACCTGGAATCATCCGGCTCTGCGAAGGGCGCGCGCGTCATCATTGAAAAACCCTTTGGAAGCGATCTGGAATCAGCTCAGAAGCTCAATCAAATACTTCTTGGTACGTTCGACGAGAAAGATGTTTTCCGCATCGACCACTACCTCGGAAAGCGGCCCGTGCAAAACATGACCGTCTTCCGCTTCTCGAACGCATTCATGGAGTCGTTCTGGAACCGCAACTACATCGAAAGCGTCCAGATCACCATGGCGGAAGACTTCGGCGTGCAGGGCCGAGGGGCTTTTTATGACGAGACCGGTACCATACGCGACGTGATCCAGAATCATCTTTTCCAGGTTCTCTGTAACCTCACCATGGAACCCCCCGTCAGGACAGACAGTGAGTCGATTCGGGACGAAAAGGTAAAGGTACTCAAAGCCATCCCGCCGTTGGAACAAAAAGATCTCGTCCGCGGACAATTCCGCGGCTACCGGAAAGAGAAGGGCGTGGCGCCAGACTCAAAAGTGGAAACGTTTGCGGCTCTTCGGCTGAATGTGAATTCGTGGCGTTGGAAAGGCGTGCCCTTTTTTGTTCGAGCAGGGAAGTGTCTGCCAGTGACTTGCACTGAAGTTGTTGCTAGATTCCGTCTGCCGCCTACGACGATGAGCGCTAGCGCTCTCTTGAACAATCATCTGCGGTTCCGCATCAGTCCGGATGTGACTATCGCTTTGGGCATGACCGTCATGGGTCCGGGGGAGGCGATGAATGCTCAAGGTGCTGAAATGGTGGCCAGCCGTCACCCCGAAGCGAACGAGATGGACGCCTACGAACGGGTGCTGGGAGACGCCATGGCGGGAGATGCCACGTTGTTTGCCCGTCAGGATTACGTGGAAGAGGCGTGGCGCGTTGTAGACCCGGTGTTGAAACAGGTCACGCCGGTCTACGAATATGACCCCGCCACGTGGGGACCGAGTGAGGTTGCCCAACAAGTTGACCCGGAAGGCGGGTGGCAAAATCCGACGCTCCAGGTAGAAGGATCGGCTGCGGCCTCGGTCCGCGCTGCGTAGATACAGATGTGTTGAGACTACCTAATTTTGATCTCGAGACATCCTCAGGCTTAAGTGAATTCTTGCTCTGATTTTGAGTGTGAGACATATCACGAATGCGAAACTTGTCGCCGATTCTGAGTCGTCGGCGAATTGGTCGCGGCCCACATCATTTGGGGCCGGCGAAACGTCACTCCCCGCTGGTGCGTTTTATTCCTGCTGTCTACGTGGAATTGAATTGGAGGAGAGAACATGCGGGTTGGCATAGCAACTGATCATGGTGGATTTGGCTTAAAGGGGGAGCTCTTGCCCCAACTTCGCGAGGCGGGGCATGAAGTGGCGGATTTCGGCGCTCACAGTCTGAATCCCGGCGATGATTATCCGGATTTCGTTCTCCCCCTCGCCAAGGCTGTCGCCGCAGGTGATGTGGAGCGCGGGATTGCCATCTGCGGGAGTGGTGTGGGAGCATCCGTATGCGCCAACAAGGTCTTGGGGGTTCGTGCCGCCTTGGTCCACGACCATTTCTCGGCCAAGCAGGGCGTCGAGGACGATCACATGAACATTATATGTATGGGTGGCCGTACCATAGGGCCGTGTGTAGCTTGGGACCTGGTCCAGGCGTTTCTAACGGCCGAGTTTAGCCAAGCTGAACGGCACCTGCGCCGCCTGGCTAAAGTCGCGTCGCTCCAGGAGCAGGCGCGGGAAGGATTGCAGGGAGCGGGCACCCCGGCGTAGTGCTATTCTGCGCCGAAATTGCGCCTTTTTCATTTCTGATCGATGGAGGCACCTCTAGCTCTCGCTGGCATACGAAGCCTGTCAGTTTTGACAGTTTTCCGGACGAGTGCTGCGGGATAGAACCTTTCTCTTAGGTCGTAGTCCCTCCGACAAAACATGGTACCCAGCGGAGGAAAGCCATGAACCAGACAAAAATCGTGATCATCGGCGGGGGCTTCGCAGCGGCCAAATGTGCCAGGACCCTAAGAAAGGGACTTTCGCAAAGCGATTGTCCCATCGTCCTCTTCAGCAAGGAAAACCACATGGTTTTTCACCCGCTGCTCGCGGATGTCGCCGGTGCGTCCATCCATCCGGATTCGGCTGCGGCCACGCTCAGGCAAATGCTGCCGGGAGTGGAATGCCGAAGCGAGGCCATAAACCGAATTGATCTTTCGGCCGGCCAGATTGAATATCAGAACGATCAGGGCCAGATTGAACGCACGAACTATGATCAGCTCGTGATTGCCTGTGGCGCGGATAGCAATCTGGGCGTGATTCCCGGGATGAGCGATCATGCGTTTCCGTTCAAAACGATGAGCGATGCGGTCCGTCTGCGCGTCCATGTCATTCGACAACTTGAGAAGGCGGAAGCGTCTTCGAGCCCGGAGCGCCGCAGATTTTATTTGTCTTTTGTGATCATTGGAGGCGGGTTTAGCGGTGTCGAGTTGGCCGGTGAAATCAATGACCTAATTCGAGAGAGCACTCGCTTCTATAAGAATTTCTCCGAAAAAGACATCCGAGTCACTCTTGTCCATAGTGGAAGCCAAATTCTTCCGGAAGTCAGTTCCTCGTTACGTGATTTTGCGTTGAAAGAAATGGAGCGAGTCGGGATCGAGATCCTGCTCAATACCAAGGCCTCGGCCGCGACACCCGAAGGGGTTGGCCTTCCGGATGGCAGCATGATTCGCGGCGGCACCGTCGTTTGCACGATTGGGACGACGCCCGCGCGCATCGTCGCGGAATTAGACGTCCGGAAGGAGCGAGGCCGCATCGTCACCGATGCCGATATGCGTGTTTCGGGCCTTCAGAATGTTTGGGCCGTGGGCGATTGCGCGTATATCACGAATGCTTTCGACAAACAGCCATCTCCTCCTACGGGCCAATTTGCGGAGCGTGAAGGACGGCAAGCGGCAGCGAATATTGTTCGAGTGCTTAGAGGCGAGCCTACGCATCCTTTCTTTTTTAAGCAGCTTGGCCAGCTCTGCTCCATCGGCGGGCGAAGAGCTGTGGCAGAGATGTTTGGATTTCGCATTTCTGGTCTATTAGCGTGGTTTATATGGCGGAGCGTTTATCTTCTCAAGTTACCTTCCTGGTCGCGCCGCATCAAGGTCGGCTTGGATTGGGGCTGGGATCTCGTCTTTCCACGCGACCTCGGAACTCTCCGGACGGACCTGTCGCAGACCCTTGCCGGCGCCTACTATCGTCCGGGTGATTTCATCTACCGGCAGGGAGATCCCGCAAATTTCTTCTACGCCCTTGAAGATGGGGAAGTAGAAGCTCTGCGAAGCATCGACGGCACCCCGGCAAGTACAGCCTTTGCTTCACTCGGCCCCGGGGATTTCTTTGGCGAAGCTGCTTTGCTTCAGGATCCTTCTTACCAGGTGAGCATGCGGGCGCGCACTGCGGTCCGTGTGAAGGCTATGAGCCGTGACCTATTCTCACAAGTGGCTGGCCCGATAGCGCTATCACGCGGGATTCTCTCGGAACTCGTCAGGCGGCGATCCAACGCCCTCTGGCTGCATTTTCCCGCCGCAAAAGAGGCACTCTCCAGGGAACCACTTTCGTCCTTTCTCGAGCCCCCTCCTTCGGGGATGCTCAAACCGGAAAGCACTCTCGAGCAAGCGCTTTCTGAACTGGCTCGAAGCGGTCTGGGCTTCGTGTGCGTTTTCGACAGCCAACAGGGTTTCCTCGACGGCTTGAACATCGCTGATATCACGCGCGCACTTGTTGTTATTGCTTCCACTCCGGTAGAGTGCCGGCGGGATGCTTCGAAGGTGCAGGTGCGCGAGCTTCTCTCACCAGATCCGGTCACGATCTCGTCGGATGATTCGTCCCTGCTCGCCGCCTCGACCATGCTCGAACACGGATTGAACTGGATTCCTGTTGTTGTGAGCAAGACCGATCGCCATTTGAAAGGCTTTGTTCGGGCGGAAAAGCTGAGCTACTGGATGTTGCAGGAGCTGGGTAAACAGACGTTGATTCGAGCACAGGCGGCGATTTGATAGGCACACTGAGTGGGTGAAAACCAATCGCGGCACCGGGACAGAATTGGGATTTGGCACGGACGTTGCTGAGGGGCGAGCGAGAGTGCGGGAAACCTACGAAAAGCTACGGGCACAGGTTTGCATGAGCAAACCTCTCCGGATCTTCGGCTTCTTGTTCAGCTCGTTGTTCCCCGTGCAAACGGTCTTTGGCAATCAGGCGGATTCGTCTCAGATCCCCAATATGTTTAAGCCGGTTTCGACGCCAGCCCATTCTATTTTCCATTTGTCCCTCTTTGTCCTCGCGATTTGCGGGTTGATTTTCGCGGTTGTTTTCTCTTTGCTGGTGTATTCCATCGTAAAATTCCGCAGGCGGGCGGGCGACGATGGCCGTGAACCTCCTCCCATTTACGGCAGCAATCAGGTGGAGCTCGCCTGGACTGTAATTCCCGTGCTCATCGTGTTGGTGCTGTTCCTGGCTACCGCTCGGGTGATCCATGCCATCCAAAGTGCCGGCAAGCCCGCGGAGGCTATCGAAGTTGTCGCCATCGGCCACCAGTTCTGGTGGGAGTTTCGCTACCCTGGGCTTGGTGTGGTCACCGCGAATGAGTTGCATGTCCCGGTCAGTGATCCGGCGCATCCGACGCCGACGTTTATCACGCTGCTGTCTGCAGATACGGACCACAGCTTTTGGATCCCTCAGCTTGCCGGAAAGACGGACTTGATTCCGAACCGCGTCAATCACACCTGGATCGATCCCAATGAAACAGGCATGTTTGTGGGCCAGTGTGCCCAGTATTGCGGCACTCAGCACGCCAAGATGCTGCTGCGTGTCTATGTGGACTCGCCTGATCAGTTCAAACAGTGGGTCCTGGCGCAAACGCAAGCGGCGCAAATTAGCGATGCCGTGAATGAAGGTCGCCATGTTTTTGAAACTACAGCCTGCATCAACTGCCATGCGATTTCAGGAACCGTGGCTGACGGGCGCTTCGGGCCGGATCTGACCCACTTGATGAGCCGGGAGACGATCGCCTCTGGCGCTGCAACGAACACTCACGAAAACCTCCAACTGTGGATCCAAAATCCCGATGCCATAAAACCAGGCTCACTGATGCCCGCGATGAAGTTGAGCGAACGAGATCTGGCTGCGGTGACGGCTTACCTCGAGACACTCCGATGAGGGAAAGGGGATAGATCGCATGGCCTCGGAATCCATCGCGCTTGCCACCGTCCAGGAAGTGCCCCGGCCCATCGGCTCGGTGCTCCACGATTGGGTCGTCACTGTGGATCACAAGAAGTTAGGGATTCTTTATATTCTATACGCCCTTGTATTCCTCGTGATTGGGGGTATCGAAGCGACTATCATGCGGATACAGCTAATCGTTCCGCACAATAATTTCGTTTCTCCCCAGGTATTCAACCGCATGTTCACCATGCACGGCACGACGATGATTTTCTTCGTGGCCATGCCAATCCTCTTTGGCTTCGGCAATTATCTGATCCCATTGATGATTGGCGCTCGCGACATGGCCTTTCCACGCCTGAACGCATGGAGCTTCTGGCTTACTGCTTTTGGCGGGCTGCTTCTCTACTTCAGTTTCGTTGGCGCGAACGGGCTTTATGGGGCAGGGAACGCTCCCGACGTGGGCTGGTTCGCCTACGCTCCTCTTACTTCCAACGCCTTCTCCGTGGGGCACAGTACCGATTTCTGGACCCTCGGGCTGCTCGTCTCCGGTTTTGGCAGCATCGGGACCGCCATCAACATCCTGACGACAATTGTTTGTATGCGCTGTCCAGGGATCACCTTGGGCAAGATGCCCCTGCTCGTCTGGTTGAACTTGGTGATGGCTGCCATGGTGCTCCTCGCCATTTCGCCTCTTACAGCCGCTCAGATGATGCTCTCGCTCGATCGTTTTCTCGGCGCCCACTTCTTTGACACTCAGGCGGGAGGTTCCGCCGTAATGTGGATGCACTTCTTCTGGATTTTCGGGCACCCGGAAGTCTATGTGCTGGTCATTCCGGCTTTCGCGTTTGCTTCGGAGATCATCCCGGTGTTCTCCCGCAAGCCCATCTTTGGATATCCCGTCATGGTTGCGGCAACCATCGCCATCGGATTTGTCGGCTTTAGTGTCTGGGCTCATCACATGTTCACTGTCGGTATGAACCCTTATGCGAACAGCTTTTTCACCATCACCACAATGGTTATCGGCGTTCCCACGGGGATCAAGATCTTCAATTGGATCGGTACGATGTGGGGAGGAAAAATTCGTTTTGCTACCCCCATGCTTTTCTGCATCGCGTTCCTGTTTCAGTTCCTCATCGCCGGCCTGACGGGAATCATGCTCGCGGCGTCACCATTCGATTGGCAGCTTGGCAATTCCTACTTTGTCGTCGCTCATTTTCACTACGTCATCGTAGGGGCCATTCTCTTCACACTTTTTGGGGCCTTCTACTATTGGTTTCCAAAGATGAGTGGCCGGATGTACAACGAGTCCTTAGGCAAGCTGCACTTCTGGCTTTTCCTGATTGGCTTCCATCTCACATTCGATTCCATGCACATCCCAGGTTTGCTGGGCATGCCGCGCCGGATTTACACCTATGAGCCCGGACGCGGGTGGGATTTTTGGAACTTGATCTGTACGATCGGCGTTTTCTTTCAGATTCTCGGAACAGCCGTCTTCGTCGGAAATCTTCTTTGGTCGCTTTTCAAGGGCAAGGCTGCCGGTAACGATCCCTGGGATGCCTGGACTCTCGAGTGGTCCACGAGCTCTCCTCCCGTGGAATACAACTTTGCACAAATTCCTGTCGTCAGAAGCCGGCGTCCTCTCTGGGACATCAAGCATCCCGAAGATCCCGATTGGAAGTATGAATAGTGAGGAACCCTTGGTGAGCAGCACAACATCCGCGGCGACATCAATCGAGTTGAAGTGGGAACTCCCACAACGCGGCCACGTGGGGATGCTTTCCCTGATCGCCGCCGAGTTGGCAATCTTCACCATTTTTGTTGTCGCCTATCTTTTTTACATTGGAAAGAGTTTGACTGGCCCGTTTCCGAAAGACGTGCTGGAACTCCCGATTTTCGCCACCATCTGCCTGCTGTCCAGCAGCGCGACGATTCATTTCGCGGTCAAGGCCTTGCAAAATGGCAAGGTCCGCGCGTTTGGAACGTGGTGGTTCGCAACCATGGCCTTGGGCTTTATTTTCCTTGTAGAAACTGGCCGCGAGTGGCATCACCTGATCTACGAAAAGGGTTTGACCATCAGCACCAATCTTTTCGGCACGACGTATTACTCGCTTGTAGGGCTTCATGCTTTCCACGTGACCGTGGGTTTAATCTGCCTCGGCATTACCATGATCTTGACCCTGCTTGGCAAAGTGAAGCAGTCCCACAGTGATCGCGTCGACGTTTTTTCACTCTATTGGCACTTTGTGGATGTGGTCTGGATCGTTGTGTTCACCGTTGTTTATGTGATCGGACGCTAGGGAAGGACGATTCGAATGGCTCGTGCGGATCAACCAGCGGAATCGCCGAAGGCCGGAACAATCAGGTTGCCCGCCCCCACGGCATGGCCGATCGTTCTTGCTTTTGGCATGACGTTGCTCTTCGCCGGCCTGGTCACGACCAGTGCGGTCAGCCTCTTGGGGACGATTCTCATCGTAGCTGGATGCGTTGGATGGTTTGTCGATATCCTGCCGCACGAAAAACACGTCGAGGTGCCGATCGTTGCTGAGTACGTTTCCATCACAACCGCTCATCCCCAAGTGGCAAGGCTTCCCATAGCGCCGGATCTTCCCCGAGCGCTTCTCCCTCTCGAAACCTATCCCGTTTCTGCCGGCATAAAGGGCGGACTGGCCGGAAGCGTTGCCATGGCGCTTCTCGCATGCCTCTATGGAATTCTCAAACAGGGAAGTATCTGGTATCCCATCAACCTTTTGGCGGCTACCATCTACTCCCAATCCATCAGGATGGAATCCGCATCCCTCAATGCATTCCATCTCGGCAGCTTTTTGCTCGCCGTCTTTCTCCATCTGCTTACTTCGATGTTGGTCGGCCTTCTTTATGGAGCAATGCTTCCGATGTTTCCTCGTCGGCCGATTCTTCTTGGGGGAGTCATCGCTCCTGTCATGTGGACTGGGCTACTTCACAGCGTTCTCGGACTCATAAATCCACTCCTCGATGAAAAAATTGACTGGCGCTGGTTTATCGCCTCACAGTTCGCTTTCGGTATCGTCGCCGGCTTGGTTGTCGTGCGCCAGGAGCGTGTGCGCGTCAGGCAATTTATGCCCTTTGCCATGCGGGCGGGAATCGAGACTCCAGCAACAGCAGGCGAAAAACATCCACGGGGCGATCGGCCATGAGCGGCCGTTCAAATCTTTTCGGCTTGCTGCTACTTGCATTCGCGTGCTTCGGATGTACCAATTCGCCCGGTCGGCCCGCTGCCGATGCCGTTCCGATCGATCCGGAAGACATTTCAAACTTCGACTTTCTCTATGCACACAACTGCGCTGGCTGTCATGGGCCCGACGGAAAGGGTGGAGCTTCACTCGCTCTTGCTGACCCGGTTTACCTTGCCATCGCCGATGATTCTATTCTCCGAGCCGTCACGACAAACGGCGTGGCCGGAACCTTGATGCCCGCGTTTGCGAAGAGCGCCGGGGGCATGCTCACCGATCAACAAATCGAAGTCATCGTGCGGGGAATTCGCGAGCATTGGTCCAAACCTGATGCGCTGCGCGGTGAAAATGTACCGCCGTACTCGGCGCCGAATCCCGGCGATGTCTCGCGTGGATCGGCAGTCTTTTCTGCCTACTGCACTTCTTGCCACGGCCCTGAGGGCCGCGGCAGTCCCAAGGCTAGTTCAATTGTGGATGGGTCCTATCTTGCTCTTGTCAGCAATCAGGGCCTCCGAACGATCGTCATCGTGGGCCGCCCCGATCTGGGCGCTCCTGACTGGCGTGGCGACGTGCCGGGAAAACCCTTGTCCTCACAAGATGTTTCCGACGTCGTTGCCTGGCTTGCTTCTCAGCGCGCCAAATATCCCGGCCGGCCTTATCAGCATTCTGAAAAATCAGTGGGTGAACTTCGATGACTCTTCCGGATGGTCTTTCCCGCCGCGAACTCCTAATGAAAATAGGAATCTTGCTTAACGGTATTGTTGCCGCGGTGCTCGCCGTGCCCATCATTCGCTACATCTTTTCTCCTGTGGCTCACCAGAGGAAGCAAGGCTACGAATCGTGGCTTTCCTTGGGTGATCTAGCACAGTTTCCCGCAGGGCAGACCCGCTTCGCCACTTATCGAAATCCGATCGTGAATCTCTGGGATGGAAAAACGGGCGATATCCCGTGTTGGGTCCGAAATGTGGACGGCCAGACCTTTCAAGTCTTCGCCATCAACTGCGCTCACTTGGGGTGTCCGGTCCGATGGTTCCCGCAGTCAAACCTGTTCATGTGCCCTTGTCACGGCGGTGCCTATTATCAGGACGGCTCCCGAGCCTCCGGTCCCCCGGAGCGCGGGCTGTTCCAGTATCATTACAAGATCGAAGACGGAAAGCTCTTTATCAAAGCCGGGGAATTGCCCACGCCTGGGCAAAAATCACAGACAGCACTCGTCACCTTGGAGACCCGGCGATGCGGCTGATTGCGCAGATCGTCGCGTGGCTGGACGCGCGGCTCCAGCTTGGCCAAACCATCCGTGAAACCGCGGAGCATCCTGTTCCGCGAGACACCGCGAGCTGGTTTTATGTTTTCGGAAGCGCCGCTTTTGTTGTGTTCATTCTTCAAATTTTCACTGGAATTCTACTCGCTCTGATCTACGTGCCTTCCGCTGGGGAGGCCTGGAACAGCCTTCAAGTTCTGAATCACGGGATTCAGCTCGGTTGGTTTGTCCGCGCGCTCCACGGCTGGGGTTCGAACTTCATGGTCGCCATCGTTCTATTGCACATGGTTCAAGTGTTTCTTTTTGGCGCCTATAAGTTTCCGCGAGAGTTGACCTGGATTATCGGCGTATTCCTTTTGCTGATGACACTCGGCATGGCCTTCAGTGGTCAAGTTTTGCGATTTGACCAGGACGCCTACTGGGGCTTGGGAATCGGAGCCTCCATCGCCAGCAGGGTCCCGCTTGTTGGACCCGCGATCGTCAATCTTATGTTAGGCGGTCCCATCATCGCGGGAGCGACCCTCTCGCGATTCTTCGCCGTGCACGTATTTCTGATCCCCGGACTGCTCATCGTCTTTATCGCTGTTCATCTTTTGATGGTCATAAAACTCGGCATCAATGATTGGCCGATGCCTGGGCGTGTGGTTCGTAAAGCCACATACATTCAGGAATACCATGAGCTGACGAAGAAAGAGGGTGTGCCTTTTGTCCCCGGCGCCGTTTGGAAGGATCTCTGTTTCAGCGCATTCATTTTGCTGGCTGTGGCTGCCTGTGCAGTTTACTTCGGACCCTTCGGTCCTTCGGGGCGTCCGGATCCGACAATTATTCAGACCGCTCCGCGCCCTGATTTCTTTTTCCTTTGGCTTTATGCGGTGCTTTCCTTCCTGCCGCCTTCGATGGAAACTCCCGTTTTGCTCATTGGCCCCGTGATCGTTATTCTTGGGCTCTTATTCCTCCCGTTCATCTTCGGCGAGGGTGAAAAGAGTTGGCGCCGGAGGCCCATAGCGGTACTGTCCATTCTGCTGATTGCCGTTGCGCTGGGAAGTTTTACCCACCTCGCCGAATTCACTCCCTGGAGCCCCGTGATGGATGCCTGGAGCTCTGACCCGATTCCGAATCAATATCTGCATAGCCGCTCCGCGCTGCAGCGTCAGGGGGCTCTCGTTTTTCAGGAGAAGCAATGCCGCAACTGTCATTCGCTTGGTGACGTAGGCGGAAAGCGTGGACCGGCCCTTGATAGCGTCGCTGTACGAAAAACACAAGATCAGCTCATTCGCCAGGTAATCCAGGGGGGAGGGAACATGCCCGCGTACGGGAAGAGCCTGAGCCCTGCGGAAACAACCGCTCTTGTCGCATTCCTGGTGACCTTGCATCCCGCCGGTCAGTCGCCCGCGCGAGATGCTTCGCGCGCCGTCGTCCTCAACCCACCGGATGCTGCGCAGCCTCCGGGTCAACGATAGCTCTGTGATGTCTCCCCAAGCTCAAGTGATCCTGGATTCTTGGTCGAGTCCTCTCTGGGTAAACGCTAGCCTCTGCCTTACTGCACTTGTTTATGTTCGGGGCTGGCTCCGCGTTCGCACTCATATCAGAGAACTGATTTCCGGCTGGCGTCTCGCTGCATTTTTGAGTGGATTGTGTTCACTGTGGATCGCTATTGGCTCCCCGCTTGCCGCTTACGATGACGTTTCGCTTTCGGTTCACATGGTGCAGCACCTGCTGCTGATGGTCGTGGCGCCCCCGCTCCTTTTACTCGGTGCACCCTCGCTTCCTCTCCTCAGAGGTCTTCCCCAATGGGTGCTCCGCGGAATTGTGGGGCCGTTCCTTCGCTGCGAGCCCGTGAAATCCTTGGGACGCCTCATCACACATCCCGCATTTTGTTTTTTCGCAGCTACCGTCGCCCTGCTCAGTTGGCACATTCCTGCGGCGTTCGAATTGGCCTTGCGTTCCGAATCGTGGCACGAAGTCGAACATATCTGCTTTCTCGTAACTTCGCTTCTTTTCTGGTGGCCGGCAGTTCAGCCATTCCCCACTGGCGCCATCTGGCCTCGATGGTCCATTCCGCTCTATCTCTTCCTCGGGACGCTTCCAGGTGGCGCGCTCGGTGCGTTCCTGACGTTCTGTGATCGAGTGCTTTACCCTTCGTACGCGACAGCGCCTCAGATCTTCGGTGTCTCGCCCATGGAAGACCAGGTGATTGCCGGAGCGCTCATGTGGGTGATTGGGACATTTGTGTACACGGTCCCCGCCGTCGTCATTACGGTCAGACTCCTCTCCCCTCAAGGCTCGTCTCAAAGTGCGTCAGCCCAAACAGAGCACGCGCTCGCCGCGCGCTGATCCTATCGTCGATGGCCGTACTTCTTCCACGAATCATCAATTTCAGTAGCGACCATCCCCTTAGAGTGGCAAAATGAGGCATTCACAAGGGTTAGTGGCAAGCCTGCCCTGACCGTCCTGGGGGCCAAGGTTGCCCACACCCAGCGTTCTATTGCACTTGTCGAGATGGAGCTTTTGTGTGCTTATTCCATGGTGACGATGTTTGAGGAGTTTCGTTGCTCGCTTATCACAATCACCAGAATGCTCTGACGAATCGCTCACGAATCAGCCAGCACTCCCTGCACCAGCCAGGACGAAGCCCTTGCAGGGTCTGGTGGGGAGTGAAAGCCCTTTTCGCTTTGGTTGCCATCACATCGTTTCTGCAGCCCCCTGCCGCGGCGCAGGTCAAAGAAGTCAAGCGCGTCCTCATCTTCTATGGATTAGGCCTCTCTTCGCCAGCCGCCGTTCTGGTGGATCGTGAGATTCGCGCAGCCTTGCAAAATTCGCCTTACCAGATTGAGCTTTATACCGAGTCGCTGGAGCCAATCCTGTTTTCAGATCCAGCTTCCCAGCAGGAGCTTCGTCGCGGCTACATTCGCAAATACCGAGATCGCAGGCCGGATGTGGTCATTGCTGTAGGACCTTCCCCGATGAAGTTCATGCTCGATGCTCATGAAAAGTTTCTTCCCAATGTTCCCATCGTTTTTTGTGCCAGCACGGAAGGACAGTTGGACAATCTGAAGCTCGACTCGCAGTTTACCGGAGCATGGCGGAGTATCGAGCCTGCAAAGACCCTCGATGCGGCGCTGCAACTGCAGCCCCGCACCAGACATGTGATTGTGGTGGGTGGAGTAAATTCTTACGACCAACGCCTCGAGGCCATCGTCAGAGAGCGTCTGCGTAGTTATGAATCCAGGGTCGATTTCACCTTTCTTACTGATGTAGAAATGCCCGCACTTCTCGAACAACTCAGGCGGCTTCCTGATAATTCGATTATTTTCTATACCTCTTTTTCAGAAGATCCAGCCGGAACATACTTCATCGATGAGACACAGTCCCTGCCAATGGTCGTTGCCGCCGCGAATGCTCCGGTCTTTGTCATGGAAGACACCATGGTTGGCCAGGGAACCGTGGGCGGCTTTGTAACCCCGTACGCCGCGGAAGGCCGCGTCGCGGGTGGAACCGCCGTTAAGTTGCTCGAAGGTGCTAAACCGCAGGACATCCCGATCGTACGAGATGCCAACGTCTCCATGTTCGACGCGCGAGCCTTGCAACACTGGGGGCTCAGCCAAGATGCCCTTCCGGCATCCAGTACCGTGCTTTTTCAGCAACCTCCCGTCTGGCAGACCTATAAGCGCTACTTCATTGGCGCCCTTGTTCTATGCTTCGCGGAAACCCTGCTCATTGTCGGGCTGCTGTGGCAACGGGCGAGAAGACGAACAGTCGAAGGGTCCCTCTCCGAGCGGCTGACATTCGAGAGTTTGCTCTCCGATCTTTCCACTACCTTCATTAATTTGTCCGAGGAACTGGTCGACGCGAATATAGAGAATAGCCTCAGCCGGATTGCCGAATTCCTTAGACTGGAGAGGATTACTCTGTACGAGTTTTCTACTGAGGGCGGTGGGATGATCGTGGCTTCTTCCTGGACCACGGGTGGAATCCAGCCTCCTCATTTGAACTTGAGAGCGAGCCAGTGGCCTTGGTGGTCGCGCCGGGCTCAACAGGGGGAAACAGTACTCTGCGATGACCCGCTTCAACTGCCTGATGAGGCTTCTTCGGAAAGACAATATCTCTTGGATAGCGGTATCCAATCCATTGCCAGCGTTCCCCTGGAGGTGGGCGGCCGGATCACTGGCGCGATGACCTTTGTTGCCAATAAGCGTCGCGTGCAGTGGACTGAAGAGCTGGTAAAGCAGCTCAGAGTATTGGCGGAGATATTCTCGAACGCGCTTGAACGCAAGCGGTCCACGCAGGCACTGCTTGCTAGCCTTGCCGAACTGAGAAAGTCGGAAAGTGTTTTACGCAAAAGCGAGGAACGGCTGCGCCTGGCGATGGAGTCCAGCAAGTGCGTAGGCTGGGAGTGGGATCTCAAGAGCGGCCGGGATAACTGGTTTGGTGACCTGGGAACGATGTTCGGTATCCAATCCGATAGTTATGCCGGGCGTCCGGAGGACTTCCACCGTTTCGTACATCCGGACGATCGACAGCAGATCGCGAAAGCCGTTGCAGAGGCCCAGAAGAACCAAGAGCCATACGCAGCTGAGTTCCGCGTCGTCTGGCCGGATGGAACTCTCCGCTGGGTAGCAGCCACCGGCAAGTTCTACTACGCGCCGGATGGCGCTCCCGAACGTATGCTAGGCATGGCATTGGACATTACCGAGCGCAAACTCGCTGAGCAGGCCTTGCGGCAGAGCGAAGCGGAGCTGATGGAAGCGCAGCGGCTTGCCAACATAGGCAGCTGGAAGTGGGATCCAGAAACCGACGCGGTGACCTGGTCGGAAGGACTCTACCGCGTCACGGGAATTGAACCAAGCTTGCCTGCTGTCAGCTATAAAGACCATTCTAAGCTGTATACCGCCGAAAGTTGGGAGCGCCTGCGCTCCGCCGTGGAAGAAGCGTTGCGCAGTGGAACGCCATATGAACTCGATCTCGAGATGGTTCGTCCAGATGGTTCCACAAGATGGCTCATCGCCCGCGGTGAAGTGCAGCGCAACACCACAGGCGGCGTCATGCGCCTTCGCGGAACCGTTCATGACATCACCGAGCGCAAACGCGCCGAGCATGCCGTCCGTGAAAGCGAAGAGCGTTTCCGCTTGGTGGCCAACACTGCCCCTGTCATGATTTGGATGTCTGGTACGGATAAGTTCCGTACATATTTTAATACTCCATGGCTGAGCTTTACGGGGAGGTCCATGGCCTCCGAACTTGGCAACGGCTGGGCGGAGCGCGTTCACGCCGACGATCTTCAGGGTTGCCTGGATACGTTTGCGCGGGCATTTGACCTGCGGGAGGAATTCACCATGGAATATCGCTTGCGGCGATATGACGGAGAATATCGCTGGCTTCTCGACGTTGGAGTACCGAGATTCAATGCCGACCATTCGTTCGCGGGTTACATCGGTTCGTGCCTCGATGTTACCGAACGCAAGCTCGCGGAAGATGCCCTCTCCGGCATTAGTCGCAAATTGATCGAAGCGCAAGAGCAGGAGCGTTCCAGGATTGCTAGAGAGCTCCATGACGACATCAATCAGCGTCTCGCGTTAGTCGCCATCGGCCTCGAGCAGGTGGCCCAACTCGAGCAAAATCCCGCTAAACGAGTCGCCGAAATCAGTTTCCGTATTCATGAACTCGGAGCTCGCGTATCTGAGATTGGCACCGAGGTTCAGGCCATCTCGCACCGCTTGCACTCTTCGAAACTCGAATACCTCGGGATTGTGAGTGCCGCCAAAAGCTTCTGCAAGGAGTTCGGCGACCAGCAGAAAGTGGATATCGCTTTTGCTCACGACGAAATTCCACGATCCGTTCCACAAGAGGTGTCCCTCTGCCTTTTCCGTGTGCTCCAGGAAGCCCTTCAGAATGCTGTCAAACATAGCGGCGTGCGGAATTTCGACGTGGCGCTGAGCGCTACCTCGGATGCCATTCATCTTACAGTAACCGACTCGGGCTCCGGCTTTGACCTTGAAGAGGGAATGAAAGCCTCTGGACTCGGTCTTATCAGCATGGTGGAACGGCTGAAGCTGGTGGATGGTCAGCTTTCCATCGACACACGGCCGGAAAGCGGTACAACGATCCACGCTCGCGTGCCCCTCCGAAAAGCCGCACGAGCGGCCGGTTAGAAACACAAATTATTCTGCAACCGTGCACTGAACGCACTTGGGTATTCTCTGGGTTATAGAAAAACCCATTGGCTTGACCTGTGTTCAATATGGGACAGTTCCGCGAAATGTCTGCTGTTACTCTGCGAACAGGAGTGAGGTAGGAGCTAGCATGCCATATGATTCTCACCAAAGAGCCGCTGAGTTCCATGAACTTGCAGCCCATGCCCACCGCGCTGCCGCTGTCCACCACGGGAAAGAAGATCACTTCTCGGGTCATGAACATTCCAGACAAGCTCTGGAACACGCCACCAGGGCTTTCCAGTTGTCGCAGGAAGCGCATCAGAAATCTGAGAAGTCAGCGGGAAAATCTTAATGAAGATTGCCTTGCCGTGGCGCATCTTTTGACCGGGCCAGTTCTGGGCGCCCGGAAGAATCACGGGCGCAAATTAGTGGAACCTGCGCAAACCGCTCGAGCCGGAAGAGCAATGGACGGGAGAGAACCTGTTTCTCGTTCCTGTCACCGTTACTTCACGTATTAGTTAGGAGCAGAGCGGCCTATGAAACGCACGAACAAGACGAATTCGCATCTGGGCGGTTTCTTATCAGGAGCCAGCCTGGGCGGCAAGGTTACTCGCTATCGGGACAAGCAAAACATCTACAAGCAAGGAGCCCCCGCCTACACCCTTTTCTACATTCAAGAAGGAGGCGTGCGGCTGACCACGCGTTCGAAGCATCAGCCATCGGCCGTTACTGCGATCCTTGGCGTCAATGACTTTTTCGGCGAACTTTGTCTCGCGGGCTATCCTCTTCGTGTGTCCACAGCCGTTGCCCTGACCGCCAGTTCCATCAGAACCATCAAGAAAGAAAAGATGCTTCAGATGCTTCGCAAGAAAAATAAAATTTCAAATGCCATGGTGGCCTATTTGCTCTCCAGCGTAAAAAATTACCGTGAGCATGTGGCGGACCTCCTGACTTCTACGGCGGAACAGCGCCTCGCGCGTGTGCTACTGCGCTTGGCGCATTTGGACAGGCGCGGTCCGGCGGTTGTTGAAATTCCCATTCTGAGTCATCAGGTTCTGGCGGATATGGTTGGTACCACCCGCCCTCGAGTCAATTTGTTCATGAATCAATTCCGAAAGCGGGGCCTCATTAGTTACGATGGGGGGCTGGAAGTGCATCCCGCGTTGCGAAAAGTTCTTCGGAACCGGCAATAGCTTGTTGTGGCCCATTGAAGTCATCGGACGTGCTGGAGCGCAGAGTCAGATTTCCCATCTCATGCCGTTTGGCAGGGAGTGTGCAAAAATGAACACCCCGAATGAATGAGTTTCGTGCTATTCTAAGCTATGGTGTCTTCTGCTACTAGACGTGTACCCGCCAAGGTCCCTCGCTCGACCAAGAAAGCGAATTCCCGGAGCCATGCATTCGACGCAAAATTGTTCCTCGATTCTGCCGGCCTGGGTAGAAAAGTTGGCAAGTTTAAAGCGAAAGAGACCGTTTTCGCACAGGGCGATCCCGCAAAGAATGTCATGTATATTCAGGAAGGCGGCGTGAAACTGACCGTCGTCAATGAGACAGGCAAAGAAGCCGTTGTGGCCATTCTTGGACCGGGTGACTTTTTTGGGGAAGGATGCCTCGCCGGCCAGACCATTTGCATGGCGACGGCCACTACGGTTGCACCAACCACCGTGCTAGTCATCGAAAAAAACGAGATGATACGGGCGCTCCACCAGGAACACGAATTTTCCGACCGCTTCATCGCCTATATGCTGGCGCGAAACGTTCGCGTCGAGGAAGATCTGATCGATCAACTTTTCAATTCGAGCGAGAAACGGCTGGCCCGCACTCTCCTGCTCCTGGCTCGCTATGGAGCTCAGGACCACCCTCAAAAAGTCCTTCCCAAAGTTTCCCAGGAGATGCTGGCGGAGATGATTGGCACCACGCGGTCCCGGGTCAACTTTTTCATGAACAAATTCAGAAAGTTGGGTTTCATCCAGTACAACGGCGAAATCCACATCAATAAATCTCTCCTGAGTGTTGTCCTGCACGAATAATCAAGCTCCCAAGCGGCACCGCGTGTCTCGCGCTGGTCACGGCCTCACTTCACTTTTGGAGCGGCGGGAATTGTGCCGGCGGACGCCTGTGCTTGGTGGCCTGCTCGTAGGCGTAGGCGTACTTGATCAAGGCTGGCTCGCTGAAGAGTCTCCCAAGGAACGTCAGCCCCGCTGGAAGCGTGTCGTAGGTAAATCCCATTGGCACCGTGATTGCTGGGAAACCGGTCTGCGGAGAGAGGATCTGGCTGTTGTCACCCGCTGGACTTTTCATATCCCCGATTTTTCTCGGTGCATTGCTCCATGTCGGATAAATGACGACGTCCAAACGGTCATGATCCATCGCCGCGAGAAGCGCGTCGCGAAAAGCAATTTTTCGTGGAGTATGGTAAACATCTTCGCACGGAGCCTCTTTTTCTCCAGGAGCTAGTGGCTTGGGATTTACCGCATCCTTCATGTCGTCCTCGATGTAAGGTAAATACAGGCCGGATGCAAAGATCTCCGCCAAATTCTTATACGGCGCGTTCTTCCCATGCGCCGCCAGATAGTGATTCAAGTCCGCTTGAAAATCGCCACACCAGATATCCTTGGTCAACTCATCGAAACTCGGAATCACAAATGGATCGACAATCACTGCACCCTGCGCTTTCAGATCAGTGATAGCCTTTTCCACTAAGGCCTTCACTTGTAAATCCGTAGTGGGTGTATCGATATACTCTCGAAACACGCCAATTCGTGCGCCTTGTAAGCCCTTCTTGTCCAGGAACTGTGTGTAATCCCCATACGCCTTGCCTTCCGAGAGTTTGGTGATCGGATCAGCGGGATCGTAGCCGGCTACAACTCCTAAAACCGCTGCGGCATCCGCCACCGTCCGCGCCATCGGTCCGCCCATATCGTTGTAAAAGAACAAAGGGATGATGCCGTCCCGACTCGTTAGCCCCATCGTGGGGCGAATCCCCACCAGGCTGTTGTGGGACGACGGTCCGCGAATGGAATTGCCTGTGTCCGTTCCGAGCCCGACCTCCCCGAGGCTCGCCGCCACTGCCGCAGCCGTTCCCCCGCTTGATCCGGCGGGCACGTGTGCGAGGTTGTACGGATTTCTCGTGATCCCTCCGATGGAGCTCATCGTCACATACGGGCTGAACGCCCATTCCGCCATGTTCGATTTTGCCAGGACAATAGCTCCAGCATCGCGCAGCTTTCGCACCATGAATGCATCTTCTGCGGGAACAAATCCCTTCATCGCCAATGACCCGCCTGTCGTCTGCAGACCCGCCGTGTCGTAATTGTCCTTGACGATGACCGCGATACAATGCAACGCCTTCAACTGATGCGCGCGTGCGAATTCCGCATCCAGTTTGTCGGCATCCTTTAGCGCCTGCGGGTTCACCAGCACAATCGCATTCAGGTGCGTCGATTCGTCGTAAGTGCGAATCCTCGCGAGATAGCCCTCCACCACCTGACGGCAAGTCGTCCTCCCTGACCGAATTGCATCTTTAGTCTCCGCGATAATTGTTTCCGTTACCTCGAACTGGGCCGGGGGACTCGAAGAGCCTTTCTGAGCCCGCGCCGTCCGTGCACAAAAAAGGGGCATAACAGAATTTCCCAGAAACAGAATGAGCGCCGTACGGGAGAGAAAAACCCTGTTCATGAAGGCCTTTCTATTCGAAAAGATTGAGCGATTCGTCGCGAAACTTTGTTCGGGGCCTGAGTCTATCCATCCGGCCGTTGCTAATGCAACAATTCCGAGCGTGCTTCTGAATTTCGTTGCAGCAACGGGCAGAGCTATAGCTGGAGGGTGAGGGGGCCGGCAGGGAATCGTTCAACATTAAGAGTCGCAAATAAACGCGAGCAGGTTGCCAGTCGCCAAGTCAGCTGCCGGCGATCAGAGGCAAGAGAAACTCCTGCAGCCGCTCTGCCTCCTCGGGCGCGAGCCCGTCAAAATGAATTCCCATTTGGTTTCCGCCCGCAATGCGTACCACCGAACCCTCACCCATAACAGGCCTCATTTTCTCTGAAAGGTGCATGTGGATGGACACCGGCGATCCCCGCGGAAGTGTGCGATCCGACCTGACCAACATTCCAGTTGGGCTGATGTCGACGCTCTGCGCTTCCAGCTCTTCCGCGCCAAACTGAAGAAGAACTCTGGACTCCAATGAAATGCGCCTCGTCCGCCGCCTGTCGTGTTCCATCGTTCCCTGCGTGGCGCGAATGAGTTTCAGTAAACGATCCTTATCAATGGGCTTATACAAGAAAAAACTCGCCCCGGCTTCAAAACCAACGGACATCGCGCTCGGGCGCTGGTCGTCACTGAGCAGGATGATCGGGGTCTTCCGGTTTGATTCCGTTCGGCGCATCTGTCGCGCCAGCTCGATGCCGTCAGGCGACGCCATATGCAGGTCGAGGAAGACCACGTCAAACTTGCCCTCTTCCAGCAGGCCGGTCGCTTCCGTGCTTCTCGTGAGGGTCAGCGCTTCCATTCCGTGTTACTCGAGAAATCTCGTAGCAATCAAACTTCACGCCTACTCCCAGCCTGCCCTTTGCCGAATCAAAGGGCTCCACGCGCACCACGTGACCCGAGCACAGCCATTCGGTTGTCGGCTGTCCGGTAATCTCCTCCGGCATCTTCAGGAGGACCTCGACTGCCGTCCCAACGCACAGCGGCGAATCCGTTGCGAAGTAAATCCCTCTCCCCGAGAGATTCTCCGAGTTTGTTCGCTGTTCCGGGATCGCTGACTTGCAGATGCGGACGCGCAATGGCACCTTAAAATTGTGGCGCAACGCCCCACGGCGGTTTAACACGGCTATTTTCATGAGAGCCTCATTGCGCGAGAAGGGGGATGGCGCAGGTTGAGATTTCGAATGGAAGGGAACTAAAGTATAGCACTGGGACCGTGTGCGCGATGCCGGCATTCCCGTGAGTTTCCTTCCCGGGACGGCCTTCTGGCTATCATCGGCAGGCGGTGCACACCTGGTGTCGGACTGGAACTCGCTTGGATTCGATTTCGTGCGAAGATGGGAAGTCCCTGGTCCTTATTTAGGCCACGAAACCCCGAGTCGGGGCATCGAACCATCAGGTAAGGAACGGGGGAATCGATTTAAGGAGATGGAAGGCCATGCGGGGACTCAAGTCTGGGTTAGCTGGGAATCAGAGAATGCAAACAGGAGTGAAAACACTCCTGCTGATTGCAGGTGCGCTGCTGCCGGCGACTCTCTCCGCGCAGCAAAAGGGGCCCCTGCCCCCACCCACGCGCACCGACACTTCGACGGCTCCCGCGGTGCCTGCACCAGCCCCGAAAACGAATCTTGCCCCGCAATCGGGTCCTTCTCATGTCGCTAACGAGCCGCCCGCCGTTCCGGTGGAGCAGATCATCAAGAAATTTACGGAGAACGAGGCGGAGTTCCGCAAAGAGCGGGAAAACTACACCTATACGCAAGTCTTTCTATTCCAGACGATCGACGACGATGGCCAGCCAGATGGTGAATATCGTATGACCAGCGATATTCTGTTCACCCCGGCGGGGAAGCGCTATGAAAAAGTCATTGAAGCGCCGGCATCCAGTATCGTACGCATCGGAATGGAACAACAGGACTTCGACGATATCGAAAAGATTTGGCCCCTCGTCCTCACTCCGGAAGAACTGCCCAAGTACGACGTCAAGTATCTAGGCCGCGAGCACGTGGACGAGCTGGATACCTATGTGTTTGACATCAATCCCTTAAAAATGGAGAAGGGCCAGCGTTACTTCCAGGGGCGCATCTGGGTGGAAGATCGGGATATGCAGATTGTAAAGACCCGCGGCAAGGGCACCGGCCTCATGAAGAAAAGACAAGATAGCGCCTATCCAATATTTGAGACATTCAGGGAGAATATCGAAGGGCACTACTGGTTTCCCACCTATACGCGTTCTGATGATGTTCTCCACTTCAAAAGCGGCCAGGACGTGCATGTTCGAGTAGCCGTCCGGTATCAGAATTACAAGCGCTTCGGAGCCACGATTAAAATCGGAGCTGCCAAGCAAGTCGACCCGGACAAGCCGCAATAAAGCGGACGCTCGACACGGGCTAACGTCGGCTGAGCCAGACAAGCGTAACACCGACACAAACGATCAGTACGCCGAGCCAGCGCTGTGCGCTGATGCGTTCGCGCAGGAACAGCAATGCACCCGTGGCTCCTGCCACATAACTCAAAGCCGTCACTGGAACGACGAAGCTCACATTCTCGATCGACAGCATCGCTAGAAGAGAGAAGAAGGCCAGCGTCATCATCCCTACACCGATCCACATCCATCCCACACGCGCGGCGCGGAAGACAAAGCGAAGCAGCGAGGCTGGCCGGAAGTCGTGAACCTCGCCGACAACCTTCATCGCTCGGCTCACGCAGAGTTCCCCGCCCGTCCCCACAACCACCACCAGGAAGAAAAAAAAGAATTCCCGCACGGCTAGGCTTTCTCCGTCGTACGGTGTGGCGTGCGGCCGACCACAAAAACTCCCACGCAGATCACTACAATCCCGGCCCAGCGAAGGGGGGAGACCGCCTCTCCCAGCAGGAAATAGCTCAGTAACGCGACGATGGCGTAGGAGAAAGCCGACGCGGGCTGCACATAGCTGTAATCCGCCCAGGTGAGCACCAGCATATAAGCCACAAAAAATGTAAGCAGACACATGATGCCAAGCCAGATGTAGCCTGAAGAGAGAATCTTGAGAAGAATCGGCAATAGATCGCCAGGCGCCCAGTTTTTGGCCGAGCCCACCCCTTTCATGCCCTTGCCAAGCAGCACATTCCCCAATGGCGCGAAGGAAATCATGAACAAAATGAAAAGGCTTGTCTTAAGATGTGGGCCTGGAGAATGTTTCATTCGACTTTTGCTTCGCCTCACGCGTAAGAATTGTAGCAACTAGGATTTTACCCGATGTTCCACAGTTGCCCAAGTCTCGCGCAGCGAAATGTCATAATTTTTGCTATTCTTTTTCCATCAGATAAACCTGTGAAAAACAGGAATGGCGGGGTTCTACACTCCTTTTGAACGGTGTTGGGACTCAGCCTTTTTGACTCCTGCGGCGAGTGGCGGGAATCCGGGCGCGTGCGCTCTTGCCATCAGCGGAGAATCGCAAAATGTCTATAAGGCTAGAGGGCCTATGAGTTCGAGGGTTGCTGAATACATTGTTCTCGGGATTGCCGCTGTTCCTTTTATCTATTATCTGCTGGTTCTTTATAGCACTCTTGATTTTTTCCTCGATGCAAAGCGGCGATACGGCCATTCCTCGGACTTTACTCCTCCGGTAAGCTGCCTGAAGCCCATCAAGAATCTCGATATCGACGCCTACGAAAACTACGCCAGCTTCTGCAACCAGGACTACCCGGACTACGAGATTGTCTTTTGCGTTGACCAGGATGACCCCGCGCTGCCGGTGCTCGAAAGGCTGATTCGCGACTTTCCCCAGCGCCAGATTCGGCTGCTCTATGGCTCTGGGCGTGACGCCATTAATGACAAGGTGGCGCGCCTGGTGCGCCTCACAAATGAAGCCCGGCACGATTTGTTTGTGATTACCGATGGCGATGTCCGTGTGCGTCCGGACTACCTGCGCTCCGTCGTAGCGCCGTTTCAAGATCCCAAAGTTGGCGCGGCCACTTGCCTGTACGCTTCGACGAAGGAAAACTCATTTCTCGAAGAGCTTCAGTCGATTTCCATGATCTCGGATTTTTTTGCCGGAATCATGGCCGCCTGGGAATTGGATGGCGCCAAATTTACACTTTCGCAGACCATCGTCACCACACGCAAGAATATTTCGGGGTTCGGTGGCTACCAATTGATCGAAAACCGCCCCGCCGATGATCTCTACATTGGCCGTCTCGCGGCTGAACAGGGATTCGAAACCCGCCTTCTTCCTTATGTTGTCCAGACGGTCGCCGATTTTCGTTCCCTGAACGATCTGCTCTACAAACGCGTTCGTTGGATGACCGTGATGCGCCACATGCGTCCTTGGGGCCATTTCGGTTTGCTCTTCACGTGGGGACTGCCGTGGGCGCTTGTGGCCGTCGCGGTTCACCCTTCGGGCGGAGTCGCCGCAACCTACTTGGGCGGCTACCTCATCTTTCGAATGGCGATGACCTGGCTGATTGGCTCATGGGGGATGAAGCAGAAGGGTCTCTGGAAAAAAATGCCGCTCATCCCGGTATGGGACGCCATGGCTTTCTTCATCTGGCTCGTCAGTTTCGGGAGAAAAACTATCCGTTGGCGCGGCGTTGATTACCGTCTCAGTGAAGGAAGACTCGTTCCCGTCGCTTCAGGTCCGGCGCAAAGCGCTTCGACCTGAGAAGAAATTCAAACTCGATAGAGTCGTGGGAGGGAAGTGTTGACGCAAACGCAATTCAAGATCGGTTTCGCCGCATGAAGTCATACCTCGTCACGGGCGGTTGCGGGTTCATTGGCGTAAATCTTATTTCTCGTCTGATTGAGCAGGGCGCCCGTGTGCGCGTTCTGGACAATTTAAGTCTCGGCAAACGAGAAAACCTCGCCTCGGCTGCTGTCGAGTTGCAGGTAGGCGACATTCTCGATCGAGCGGCGGTTGCCAAAGCGTGCGAGGGAATGGATGTGGTCGTACATCTCGCCGCGCATACCCGCGTGGTCGAATCGCTTTCCAATCCGCAACTCAATTTTGAAATCAACGCGATTGGCACCATGAACGTCTTGAGCGCCTGCCGCGATGCCGCTGTGAAAAAATTGGTTTTCGCTTCCACCGGCGGCGCCATTCTCGGCGAGCAAGAACCTCCGGTTCACGAAGGAATGGTACCGCGCCCCGTATCGCCCTATGGCGCAAGCAAACTCGCGGGGGAAGCGTACTGTTCCGCGTTCTTTGGATCGTATGGTCTGAACACGGTGGCGCTCCGTTTCTCCAACGTCTATGGCCCGTTTTCCTATCACAAGGGAAGCGTCGTGGCGCAATTTTTCAGAGACCTCATTCAGAAAAAGCCCATCGTGATCTATGGCGATGGAGAGCAAACGCGGGATTTCCTTTATGTGGCTGATCTTGTGGACGCCATTCTCCTCGCCGACAAAAACGATACGCCCGGGGAAGTCTTTCAGATTGCCTCCGGGCGCGAAACGTCGTTGCTGACTCTGCTCAAGACAATGAAGGATGTTTTGCCAGAACAGAAGTTCGACGTGCGGCACGAACCGCGCAGAGCGGGAGAAATCCTCCGCAACTACGCGAGTATCGAGAAGGCGCGCAGAATGTTGGGCTACAATCCGCAGACTCGTTTGGATGATGGCCTGAGAAACACCTGGCGCTGGTTTCTTTCGCGCGGTGTTGCTTAATAGGTCTTCTTTTGGATCAGCAAGCGCTAGCGTGACACCGAGGCGCTGGCTGCCGTTGGGATTTGCCGGCGGCGGTCATTCTTTGGTTCGCGCCAGTTAACCTGCGGCAGCATAAGTGAGAGATCTACTCGATCCCGGTATTTCAGCGCAATATTCATCAGCGAATCCAGCAACGAATCCGACAGGTTGTGCGGCTGCAAACCCAGGTCGATAAGCTTCGAATGTTTTGCGTTGTAGTAGTGCTGCTCTGCTTCGACGCGCGGATCGGGAAGGTGATCGATTTCAACCGACATGCCAAGTTTCTTCGCCGCGGATTCCACCAGGTGAGCCAGTTCCAGGATCGAGAATTGCTCGGTGAACTGGTTGTAAACGCGGCACTCCCCCTTACCCGCGGGGTTGTGGCACGCAATCTCAATGCATCGCACGGTATCGCGAATATCCAGGAAGCCACGCGTTTGTCCACCCTTGCCGTATACCGTCAGAGGTTGGCCGATGGCTGCCTGCACACAGAAGCGATTCAGAACCGTGCCGAACACGTCATCGTAGTCAAAGCGATTAATGAGCGCTTCGTCGAGTGCGACTTCGTCCGTCATGGTTCCATAAACGACGCCCTGATTTAGATCCGTCGCGCGGATGCCCCAAATCTTGCAAGCGAACATCATGTTGTGGCTGTCATGCACCTTCGAGAGGTGATAAAAGGAGCCCGGCTGCTTGGGGAAGGGAAGCACGTCTTTGCGGCCGTTGTGCTCGATCGTCAGGTACCCCTCCTCGATGTCGATATTCGGGGTTCCGTATTCGCCCATGGTGCCCAGCTTGATCAAGTGGCAGTCCGGCATGAGTTCGCGAATGGCGAAGAGCACGTTCAGCGTGCCGACAACGTTATTCACTTGCGTGAACACCGCATGCTTGCGGTCGATCATCGAGTAGGGAGCGGAGCGCTGTTCGGCGAAATGGACGATGGCCTCGGGCTCGAAGGATTTCAAGCTGGAAGCGAGAAAGTCGTAATCGGCGACGTCACCGATAAATAGCTCGATGGCCTTGCCCGTCAAGCTCTGCCAAACCCGGACGCGATCCGCGAGCGGGCGAATCGGAGTCAGCGTCTGCGCGCCCAATTCGTGGTCCCAGGTGCGGCGCAGGAAATTATCAATAATGGCTACCGAGTGGCCCTTCTGCGACAGGTAGAGAGCTGTGGCCCAGCCGCAATAGCCATCTCCACCCAGTACGGCGATCTTCATTTACCCTCCTCAAGGTAATTCCAACTATTACTGTCAGTGGCAGTTCGTGCCACACGTATCTTGTCCGGATGCTTCGCACTCGGCAAAAAAGGCGCAGGGAAAGAGTTTACCAGCCGCGGACTTCTTTTTTTACCCGTATCGCGAAGGCATTGCAAGCGTGATTTTGCGATCCGTTTTCTAATGATGCCGGGCCTGAAGCGCCAAAGGTTTTGACGAAGCTGGCGAAGCCGCCTGGATTCGCCACTTCTTCATCCACAGAAACAGTATAAGCAATCCCCACAGGTGATAGCCAATATTTGATTTCCGTTCCATGTGGAGCCGGACATGGGTCTCGACCACGCCCCAGTCAAACAGGCCGCCGCACTCGGCCGCGCCGTACTGCAAAGCATCCGCGAGGAGCGGTCGAAGCGGGCCGCGAAGCCATTCGTGCGCGGGAATATCGAAGCCCATTTTTTTGCGCTGAAGAATCGCGCGTGGCAGCTTGTCTTTCATCAATTCCTTGAGGATGAATTTCTGCCTTGTCCCACGGATCTTGAGGGAAGCCGGCAACCTGGCGGCGAACTCCACGATGCGGTGATCCAAATACGGCGGACGAACTTCGACGGAGTGCGCCATGCTCATGCGGTCGCTCTTGGTCAGAATGTCGTCAGCAAGAAAATATTTTTGATCGAACCAGAGATAAGGCGCGAGATCATCCGTCCCACGCGGCAATCCGCTAATCTCGGCCAATTTTTGATTGAGCGAATCCGGAAGTTTTAGTTTCAGGAGAGCGTTTTTTTCGGCGTCGGAAAAAGTCCCGTTCCAGTAGATATGCGCGCGCGCCGGAGACATCAGCGAGCCTTCCAGAAAACGCTTCACTTTGTATTCGAAGCTGATCTTGTCATCCGAAACCGGCAGGCGGCGAACTCCTGCAAGGGCTAGGTGAAGCAAGGCCCAGGGCGCGAGGCGCGCGCGTTCCGCCAGATGGTTCGCGCGATACGTCAGGTAGCCGCCGAAGAGTTCGTCCGCGCCTTCACCGCTTAATGCAACGGTGGTCTTCGTTTTGCAAAGCTTGGAAAGAAACCAGACCGGCAACGCCCCGGCGTCGGCGCTCGGTTCGTCCGAAAAATAAGCGAATTCCTCGATCGCGCCCCGCAGATCCGCTTCGGGTGTGAGGTCCAGTTCCTGGTGGTCCGTGCCGTATTGTTTCACCGCGCGATGGACGTATTCCGTTTCGTCAAAGCTGCGGCCGCGAAAGGAAATCGAGAAGGTCTTCAATTGCGAGCTGGATGCGTTGGCCGCGTAATGCAGGATTGCTGATGAATCGATGCCGCCGCTGAGCCAGACTCCAAGCGGAACATCCGACAGCAGGTGTTCGCGAACGGAGTTCTGCAGCAGGGAATCGAGTTCTTCTTTGGCGGACTCCAGTGTGATATTGGGGGATACCCCATAGGGGAGCCGCCAGTAAGTGCCGGTGGAAATCTTTCCGTCAATCCATTCCAGCCATTCTCCAGGAGGCAGTTTCTCGATGCCTTCAACGAGTGTCCAAGGGCATGGGATGTAATTCAATGCGAGGTAACAATCGAGACCCTGGAGACTGAGGCGGCGATCGATTTCCGGGTGGACGAAGAGCGATTTCAGCTCAGAACCAAAAAAAAGATCTTCATCGATGCGGGTGATGTAAAGCGGTTTGATCCCCATGCGATCGCGAGCCAGCACAATGCGCTTTTGGGATTTCGTCCACAACGCAACGGCGAACATGCCTCTCAACCGCGAAAAACAATCTTTGTCCCACTGGAGAAAGGCATGGAGGACAGTTTCCGTATCCGAGTGAGACTCGAACCGGTGCCCCAGTTTTTCCAGCTCGGCGCGCAGCTCGAGGTGGTTGTAAATCTCACCGTTGAAGACGATGCCGCTATCACCGTCCTCCGTCAGAATGGGCTGATTGCCGGAATCGAGGTCAATGATTTTGAGGCGCGTGGCGCCCAATGAAAAGAGTTCCGATTGGAATACGCCTTGCTGGTCAGGGCCGCGATGGATCAGCGTTGCGGTTGCCTCGCGAATACGTGAGGCCGGCGCTTCCCAGTTTTTAGTTGTAAATCCAGTGATTCCGCACAAACGCTAACACCTCTAAAACGCCCCGAAATTAACCCGAGGCCCTTATTCAACCCGCCTGATTGCGACTGAAAATCACTTCCTATCATTGCATCATGCCTGAAATGAATTTCGCAAAGGCACGACATCGTAGTGTGTAAAACACTCCCAGGCCCTCAAGACATTCCATGAACACAGTGAAAAGATGCGACGTGATACTTTTGAATTCTATCTGGATAGCTCGGGGGAGAGCAATGCGAGTCTATGAGAGTCATGGCGAAAGGTTTGGCAAAGTGAGCAGCAAGGCACGCATTCCATTCCAGAGAATTTGAACTCCAATACAAACAAGGAGAAAAGCGGAAAGCCGAAGGATGATACTCATGCCGGTTTCTCCAATTACCGCGGCAAGGCGATCGGCGAAGCCATAGCAGAGATAGATGCTCACGGCCAAGAGAGCTGAACCGATCAGGGCTGCGAGAATGGCAAGGAAGTTGGGCCCGATGTGGCGCGGTTCGTTCGCCCCCAAAGTAATGGCCATGGAGATGGAGCCGGGGCCTACCGTAAGCGGCAGGGTCAGCGGATAAAACGCGCTGCGGGAGATGTCCTGCAAGTTGACTTTTTTCTGAACCTCCTGGCCGCGGTCGACTTCTTCTTTGCTCTTCAGGATGGCCCAACCGTTGGAAATCACGATGAGGCCGCCGCCGACCTGGACCACAGGAATGGAAAGCCCAAAAAAAGCAAGAATGTGCGAGCCCACCACGAACGAAGCAATCAGCAGGAAAAAACTGTTCATCGCAACTTGCCGAGCCAGGATTCTGCGCGTGGAGGCTGGGTAATCGTTCGTCAGGGCGAGAAAAACGGGGCTGCCGCCGAGCGGATTTACGATGGGAAAAAGAGCGGTGAGAATCAGGAGAATACTCTTGGCGACTTCCAACGCAGGGGTCCTCCGGAGGAGAGAGTATAGCCGAGAGGCAAAGGACAGTGTTGCTCAGGGATTGAGGGCGAGTATCCCCCCTCCCCCCATTTTTGTAAGTTCGCATTATAAAGGAGTTACAGGAGCATTTCTCGTGAGTGCGGATTCTAAAGGGTTTATAAGTCCTTTGTTTTGCACAGTTATGGGGTGGGTTTGTAAGTGTTGATTCCAAAGGGGTTGGCGACAGAATACGAGTGCCGTAAGTTCTTTAGAATGCACAGTTCCGAGGGGGCTCGGTAACTTCAGAAAATAAAAGGGTTGCAGGAAGGAGAGAGCGGATCTGCGCATTCCAAAGGACTTAGCAGGAAAGAGAGGAGGGAATTCTGAAAGCGGATACCGGCCAGAACGTGGAAGGCAAAGGTCGTCGGCCGGGCTGCGGAGGACCGAGAGCGGGTGAGAATCTGTTTCGAGATACACGGATGAGTGTATCACAGTATAAATGTCGTGTCAAATGCTTTATTAGTACCGTCCGAACGAAGCCATCGGGATGAAATACCGGGTTCCTTCCGCTGCGGAGCGGCGGCCAGTGAGTCGAACTGAATGGGCGGGCGTTAGGGGTTAAAACTGGAATCGCGCGCCGATCTGGATCTGCCTGGTGGAATAGGCGAAGTTGTTGTTGGCGTTGGTGACGGTCCCAAAGGCCGAGTTAAAGCTTAAAGTAGGCGCCGTGGCCGTACCCCCGATAATGTAACCAAGGTTGTTCACTCCGGTGACGTTCTGACGATTAAAAAGGTTGAAGGCTTCTCCAATCAGCTGCAGTGTGTAGTTCTCCTTGAACGTAAATGTCTTGGCCAGGCGCATGTCGATAACCGAGGTCCAGGGATACCGATAAGTATTGCGTCCCGTTTGCAAGATGCGGAACGCACCACCAGAACCGTTAATTCCGGAGCTGGCCGCTCCAAGGCCGGTTGGAGGTGACCCGGTGGTCATCAATGAATACGGAAGGCCGGTTTGCACTTGCCAGATGGGCGCAAGTTCCCAGCCATTGGCGAGAGCTCCCGCCCAACCGTGGGCGTGCCAGGGAGCTTCGAGAATTCCATTGAGGACAAAGCGATGCTTCACATCAAAACTGGAATTTCCATATTCGCCCTTGATATCTGTCGGAGAGAGCAGGTCGTTGGTGTCACTGAAGGTGGACTCATTCTGCCCGTAGTCCAAGGCATGAGAATACGTGTAATTCGCAGAGAACTGAACATGATTAGACATGCGGTGGTTAAGCTGCACGGCCATGGCGTTGTAATTCGTGCTGATCCCAAAGATTCGCGTCATGGCCCCAAAATTAGCATTGGGCCGCGTCGTGAAAAGTGGTGTCGAGACGGTCGAACCATTCGCGAGGGGACCTTTGCCGGTAGTGTCCACAACTTTGTAAGCGACAGCCGAAGTCGCGGGGGCAAGATTGTCGTCTACGAAGTTCGGCAGGTTGCGTCCAAGGCTGCCTAAGTAGCTGACCGAAAAGACGGTATTCCAGCCGAGTTCACGCTGAAGCGTCAGGTCCATTTCCTGGATCTGGGGATTTTGATACTGACTGCCAAAATAAACGATGTTAGGGCGAATCGCATTGGTTGGAGTAGCCGCCAAGATGGTCGGGAATGCCGGCCCACCCTGGCTCGCGCTGAAAGCGTAGGTTAATTGGCTCCCGGTGACGCCGGTAGCGGTCAACGCACTATAGATCGTCGAATTGATAATCCGGCCGTAGTAGACGCCGTAACCTCCGCGCAACGAAGTCTTGCCGTCACCGAAGACATCCCAGGCAAAACCAACCCGCGGCCCAAAGTTATTCTTGTCGTCCGGAAGGACTCCGGTTTGAAGCGCCAGCGGATTCACAAGGTCGCTGAATGGGCTGGGCATCTTCTCGAATTCATAGCGTAGGCCCAGATTGATGGTGAATCGCGGGCGAATCTTCCAATCGTCCTCGGCAAAGAATGCTATGTCGTTGGTATTGAACGTGAAGCCGAGCGGGCCGAAAGCCTGTGTGTAGCTCGAATAGCAGGGAACAGCTGTATCGGGGACGCCGCCGATCGTCGCAGTGCAGCTGTTCGGCTTGTAGAAATCGGAGAAATAGTTCAGCAGGGTGCTGTAACTATAGGAGCCGTACTGGTTGCGCAGATTTTGTGAAAAATCATTGACGTGGCTGTAGTCGGTGCCGAATTTCATGGAGTGCTTTCCGTGAATCCACGAGACCGTGTCCGCAAACTGCTGCCTGGTCTCATCCGGATAGTGCGGGCGCTGGAGGAAGTTCGGCAGTCCAAACGTAAGTCCATTCGAGCCAACAACCGCAACTTGGGGCGGAAGTCCCAGAGGATTGATGTACCCTCCGGAGGTGTTTATGAAAGTACTTTGTTCATATGGCGTGGGAGTCTGGTTGTTTTCAAACTCGAAGTCGCGGCCATATTGATACCGGGCCTCATTGGAAAGAGTGGGAGTCACGATGGTCACCAGTTTCGCGACGCCCCATGTGTCTTTCACGTAGTCATTGCCAAAACTGGCGATGCCGAATGTATTGGTTTGCTGGGTCTGAATCCCTGCCGGAGAAGACCAGCGCATGCGATTGAACGAGAATGACGCACTATTTTTTTGATTGATGACCCAATCGATCTTCGGAAAGAAGATGGTTTGGTCACCCGTCCGCGGAACCGGACCCAACATTGTGGCGAGGCCAGACAATGCATCGGTGTAATCGGTTTGCGCCTGCGTCGTTGACACTCCCAGGCGGGTGGCGAGAGTGGCAATCGTCGCGGTTGTGGGAGGCGCAAAGAAGAAAGCAGAGCTGGTGGGATTGTTTGCCCCCGGGACTGCTGTGCCCGGGAAATTGCGCTGATATTGGTCGTAGGCAAAGAAAAAGAAAAGCCGGTCTTTGAGGATTGGTCCGCCCACCCCCAAACCCCACATCTTCCGCCAGTCCTTGGGCTTGAAGGGAGTCGATGTAAAAACGCCCGGAGATGGTTCCGTGGTCAAGTTGGTGAAGGGATTGCGCGAGCCCCACTCATTGTCCCGATCATAAAAATACGCTTCACCGTGGAACTGGTTGGTGCCGCTATTCGTGACGGTGTTGACTACCCCGCCGGCCGATCGGCCGTACTCGGCGGAATAATTGGAGGTGTTGACCTGAAATTCCTGCACGGCCACTTTTGCCGTGGAGTAACCCGCTCGGGTGCGGCCACGCTCTTCCGAAAAGAAGGCCTGGTTATTGTCGGCGCCGTCGATCGTATTGTTGTTGAGCAGGGTGCTGACGCCTCGAAAACTCAACAATCCAAAACCATTGAGGTCGTTGACTACGCCGGGAGTTAACAAAGCGAAGTTGGACCAACGGCCGCCATTGATCGGCAAGTTTTGGATAGCTTCCTGATTGAGAACGGGAGAAAACTCTGGAGAGGTGGTATTTATGAGCGGCAACTCGGAAGAGACGACTACGGTTGCTCCTGCCGATGCAACGCCCAGCTGCGGCGAGAATTCTGTCACCGTGCCAATCTCAACAACGACTTTTTCGGCGGTGAAATCCGCGAAGCCTGCTGCGGACACGGTGACGATATAGGCGGCCGGCTGAAGCCGAGTTACACGATAATATCCCGTGGCATCCGTGACGGCCGTTTGCTCGGCATTGGTGCCGGTGCTTTTGACCACCACTTTTGCTTCGGGTATGGCCGCGCCGCTTGGATCAACGACCGTGCCACCGATGGCGCCGTCCGTAGTAGTCTGCGCGACCATGACAGGTGCCCAGAACGTCATGACGGCAAAAGCGACGCAGCAGCGTTTGAGCCAGGTTCCCGCTCCACTCGTTTTCATCGGAGTTCCTCGCTTGATCGTTCCCGGCGGCTCGCCCCCGAAAGCATCCAGCTGGGACGTCCGGGGCCGACTACAGCTTTCTCCTCAACTGGGTACTAAATCCGCGAGCGGAATCGCCGACAATGGCTACCCATCGAGTCTCAGCTCGCGTCGTATCCCAACTTCTATCACAGGGAGTAGCCTGGCTGTCCTCAGACCTTGCCTGAAAACTTCGGCGCGTTCGGAGCAAAGTTTCAATTTAAGTGGCAGCCGCGAACTCACACCTGATGACCCTCGAACCATACTCGAACCAGGTTTCTGGCAGGTCAATCTGTCAAAAATGACAGGTCACGAGTGAGCCTTGCGCCCTCGCAGCCCGGTGCGCTACAGTCTCGATTCCCCACTCAAGGATTACTATGCCGAAACCCAGGAAAACAAAGCGCCGTTCTACAAACCTAGCTGGGGAGCGCGTGAAGATCTTAATCTCTGGCGGACGGATTCAGCGGCGGATTCAGGCATTGGCCAGGCAAATCCGGAGAGATTTTCCGGAAGAACCGCTGCACCTGGTGAGCGTGTTAAAAGGGGGGGTATTTTTCCTTACCGATCTTGCTCGAAGCATTTCCGGGGAAGTCTCGTTTGACTTCATTGCGGTATCCAGCTATGGCCAAGCGACGCGCTCTTCAGGACAAGTGCGATTGACGCGCGACCTGGATTCCAGCATCGAGGGTAAGACGGTTATCGTCGTTGAGGACATCCTGGATACCGGGATGACATTGCAGTATCTTCTCCGGCTCTTCCAGCAGCGCAAGCCGAAACACCTTCGGGTGGCGGTTCTGCTGGACAAGCCCGAGCGCCGCATCACTGCGGTGCATGCCGATTATGTGGGATTCTCGATTCCCAATGAATTCGTAGTGGGCTATGGGCTCGATTACGCCGAGCGCTATCGAAACTTGCCGTATGTTGGTGTGCTATCGATCAACCCGACTGCGAAGAAAGTAAGCCCAAAAAGGATGGATAGCGAACAAGCTTCACGTCGCTGAGTGACTATCCCAATTTGCAGAATGCCGGTTCATGCGTGCCGGATCGGGAAAATACGCATATACATCTCTGGAAGCCGCGATCGCCCGGCCGGACCTTCGTCACCTGCTATAATAATTGGAGTTCATGAATCCCACGGGAGCACAAACGGAGGCTGCAAAAATAGATACCGCGGCGGAGCTTTCCGCCGAAGTACTCTCTACGCTGGCTGAAATCGGCGAGGAAGTGAATTCCTCGCTGGATCTGGACGAGGTTCTGGCGCGCACCGCGGCGCTCATCAAGCGGCACATCGACTACGAGATCTTTGGGGTCCTGATGATCGAAGGGGACGGCAGCTATCTCCGCCACCGCTTCGCGATCGGATACCCGCGTGAGCTGGCGGAAAATCTGCGAGTCCCTCTAGGGCAGGGAATTACCGGGACTGCGGCCGCGACGGGACACTCTGTTCGCGTCAGCGATACCACCAAGGATCCGCGCTATATCAACGCCATCGACAGTGTTCGTTCCGAACTGGCTGTGCCCTTGATGCTTCAAGGCAAATGTGTGGGCGTTCTCGACATACAAAGCCGCCATCTCGATTATTTTACTCGCGACCAGCAAAACATTCTGACGCTGCTTGCCAGCCGGCTTGCCGTGGCGATTGATAATGCACGACTCTTTCAAAAGGTGAAGGCGCAGGCGGACACGCTGCTCCTACTGAGCGAAGTGGGGCGCGAGACCGGGTCGATCCTGGACGTCGAAGAGCTCTTGCGGCGCGCCGCGGAACAAACCAAGCGGGTGATCGATTATCAGATTCTGAGCATCATGCTCTATAACGAAGAACAAAAAGTTTTTCTGCACCGCGTGGATGTAAAGCACGGTCATCAGGTCCAGGGAAAACTACGTGTGGCGGCAAGCGAGGGAATCGTTGGAGCGGCGGCGACTCTCAAGGAGCCGGTGTTTGTGGCGGACGTGACCGTCGATCCGAGGTATGTGATGGTGAATCCGGAGACGCGCTCGGAACTGGCGATCCCGATGATGCACAAAGGGAAAGTCATCGGAGTGCTGGATCTGGAGAGTCCGCAATTGAACTACTTCACTGACGACCATGTGCAGACATTGTCGATCCTGGCGGCAAATCTCGCCGTCTCTCTGGAAAACGCACGGCTCTACGAGCAGTTGGCCCGGGACGAAGCGCGCCTCGAGCGCGACCTGCAGGCTGCTAAGCGAATCCAGGGCGCGCTTCTTCGCCCCGTGCCGACCGAAGACTACGGGCTTGAAATGTCCGCGCGGTATCTCTCGGCGCGCGAAGTTTGCGGCGACCTCTATGAATTCCTGCGGTATGGCCCGCAGCAGCTTGGCATTGCCTTGGGAGACGTGAGCGGAAAGGGAACGGCGGCGGCGCTTTACGGAGCCGTGGCCATCGGGATTATGCGGAGTCTGGCGCCGCAAAAACTGCAGCCCGCGGAAATGCTGCGGCAGATGAATCAGATTGTGGGCGAACGCCGCATCGAGGGCCGCTTCATGACGGCGTGCTTTGCAACATGGCAAAAAGGCCGGCAGAAACTGCGTGTAGCGAATGCCGGCCAATCGCAACCCCTGCTGTACAAAGAAGGGCGCTGCGGGAAGATCGAGCTGACGGGATTTCCGCTGGGCATTTTTGAGGAAGTAACGTATGACGAGTGGGGAGTGACGCTGGATTCCGGCAATATTCTCGTATTCCATTCGGACGGAATTGCAGAATCGTCAAATCCCGAGGGGCAATTTTTCGGCACGACCCGGTTGCAGAAACTGATCGAACAGCACCACGAAGTCTCGGCTACAGAGCTGGCCGATTTGATTCTGCGAGAAGTGGATTGGTTCACGCAGAGCGCGCCGCTTTCCGATGATCGAACCCTGGTGATCGTGAAAGTCCGATGAGCGGTTCGCCCGTCTCTCGTCCCCGCAAGCACGCGTACATTGACCCAGCTCAATTCACGTGCCACTTTCGATGGAAGCCGAGCAGCGGTCGGGGCTCCACCTCACAGGAAGTCCTCTGTGAACTGGTACCACTAACCTCGATTGCCGAAAAAGCTGGAACGCCAGCTTACATTTATAGCCGCGCTGCGATTGAAGATGCCTATCGCGAACTGGATCGCGGTCTTGGTGCGCTTCCGCATACTTTGTGCTTCGCAGTCAAGTCCAATGGAAATCTGTCCATTCTGGACTGCCTGGCGAAGATGGGCAGCGGATTCGACATTGTTTCCGGTGGCGAACTCGATTACTTGCGGCGCGTTGGAGTGCGCGGCGACCGCATCGTTTTTTCGGGTGTGGGCAAAAACCGCCACGAAATTCGCGAGGCGTTGAACTACCCGGGTGCGCAACGCGGAGGCCGATCAGGCATCCTGCTCTTTAACGTCGAATCCGAGGCGGAGCTCGATGTGCTCGTGGAGGAGTCTTCGCGCCACGTCGAAAATGGCGGCGCCCCGCCGGCGGTAGCGATTCGCGTGAATCCGGACGTTCAAGCCGGTGGCCACCCGCACATTGCCACTGGGCGTCACGAACATAAGTTTGGATTGGATTGGGCCGAAGCGAAGCGGCTGTATTTCTTGCATCGTGATTCGAATTGGATCCGGTGGCGGGGGATTAGCGCTCACATTGGTTCTCAGATTACTTCGCTCGAGCCGTTTCGCCGCGCGGTCGGGCGCCTTGCGCGTTATGTCGGCGAGCTCCGCGGAGCCGGAATCGATCTGCACTACCTGGACGTGGGCGGAGGGCTGGGCGTCCGATATTCCGATCAGAAGCCGCCAACACGAATACAGTACGCGCGGCTGGTTGCGCAAATGGTGCGGAAACTCGGGGTCCATTTATTGCTGGAGCCCGGCCGCTCGATCATCGCTCCAGCTGGGATTCTGTTGACGCGAGTCGTCTACACCAAAACCAACCGGGGCAAAACCTTTGTAGTTGTGGACTCCGCGATGAATGATTTGATGCGCCCGGCGCTTTACGGCGCGATCCATCCGATCACCAAAGTTACGCGCGATCGAAATGAGAAAACATCGGAAAGACAACGTGTCGACATCGTTGGCCCGGTCTGTGAAACAGGCGATTGCTTCCTGCGCGATTGGCCGCTTGGTGAAGTGAAACCAGGCGACGTACTGGCTATCTGGGTGGCGGGTGCGTATGGGATGGCACAAACCTCAAACTACAACGCGCGGTGCCGTCCCCCTGAGATTCTGGTCGAAGGGAAGAGCTTCCGTGTTATTCGGCGCCGGGAAACGCGGGAAGATCTGCTGCGCACGGAGGAGTTCGTGAAATGACTTGTATCCGGATGCCGGATGCTATGCTTCGCCCCACTTCAGCTTGCTGCGTAAAATTTCGAAATAAGATTTCCTGGGCGGCTGGATCAGCATCAGCAACTGCTTCGCCCTGGAGATTCGAACGCGATCCGTGGCCTGAAGCGGAATGCCTCGCTGCCCATCAAGAGTCAGAAAGACCGATTCTGTGTTTCCGGAGAGCTGCATCTCGATGCAAGATGAATCCCTCACAACCAGGGGACGATCGCTCAGCATGTGCGCGCAAATGGGAGTAATCACAAAGGATTCGACCGCAGGGTGCACAATAGGGCCGCCCGCGGAAAGAGAATAGGCCGTCGAGCCAGTGGGGCTCGCGACAATCAGGCCATCTGCCCTGTACCGGCAGACGAAATCCTGATCGATGCTGAGCTCGAGCTCGATCATGCGGGCCAGCGCGCCTTTGTTGATTACGGCCTCGTTCAGCACATTCTGGCTTTCAATCACTCTCCCTGCGCGCTCCAGTTCGACTTTCAGCATCACGCGTTCACTGACGGAATAACGGCCGGCGAGCGTTTCCTCGAGTGCGGGATAGAGTTCATCGAGCGTAAAACTGGTGAGGAAACCGAGACTTCCCATATTGATCGGCAAAATGGGAATTCCGCGTGGCGCGGCGAGGCGCGCGGCGGCCAGCAATGTGCCGTCGCCGCCAAGCACCAGCAGCAGTTGCGACGAATCAGCTACTTCTGGCCGAATCTTTCCTTTCGGCCCGCCAGGCAATGACCCTGCCGTCTCTTCGTCGTACAAAGTTTGCACGCCGTGCGCGTCGAGCCATTTCAGCAACGGTGGCACAACGACGTCGAGGTTCGATCGGCGAGGGCGCGAAATGATGCCGATGGTTTGGAAGGATTTTCCGGGGTGCATGTCCGTCTGAGATTCTACTCCAGTGACTTTTTGCGTGCGTGCAGAAAATATTCCTGATTACCCTCGGCCCCCCGGAGACGGCTTGGGCGCACGCCAAGGCATTCGAGACCCGCGGATTCGAGCGTTTCGCGCACCGCCTCAATAGCCTTCTCATGCAGCGATTCGTCGGTCACTACTCCACCGGGGCCAATCTCTTCGCGCGACAATTCAAATTGCGGCTTCACCAGGGCCAGAAAGTTCGAGCCGGGCTTCGCTGCCGTCGTGGCTGGCGCAATGACCTTGCCCACAGAGATGAAGGAAACATCGATGACGACAAAATCAACTTTTTCGGGAACGTCATTCGGGCGAAGTTCGCGAGCATTACGCTCGATTCGAATGACACGAGAGTCCTGCCGCAGTTTCCAGTCGAGTTGCCCGGTATTCACATCGACGGCGTATACGCGGATCGCGCCGTGCTGGAGCAAGCAATCCGTAAAGCCGCCATTCGAAGCGCCAATGTCCAGGCAAACAAACCCCGCGGGATCAACCACAAAATCCTCCAGCGCCCCTTCCAGCTTGAAGCCGCCTCGGCTGGCGAATTTCTGCGTGCGGCTGGTTACCTCGATGCGCGCATTGCTGCTGACAGGCACGCCGGCCTTATTCACCTTGCTGCCGTCCACCTTGACTTCACCCGCGAGGATCATGCCGAGCGCTTTCTGAACGGATTCGGCGAGGCCTCGTTCCACGAGGAGAAGATCGAGCCGCGTGCGGGCTGCCTTTGGTGTCATGAAGCCTTCGAATGTTCAAGCGCGGCGGAGGACGAGAAACTCCGCAATCTCACGAACCCGCGCTGCACGTTCTGCGTAGGGCGTGAGTTCCGCGATGGCTTTGGTTGCGAGATCCTTGGCGATCTCGTGCGATCGTTTGAGACCGTAAACGGCGGGATAGGTCGCTTTTTGCTGCGCAATGTCCTTCCCGGCGGTTTTGCCAAGCGCGGCCGAGGATTCTTCCACGTCCAGAATGTCGTCGGTAACTTGAAAAGCCCAGCCGATCGTCTCGCCAAAACGACGCAATCGCGCGACGTCATCAGGACCGGCGCCGGCACACAATGCACCCGCGGTAATCGAGGCTCGGATCAGCGCGGCAGTTTTCGAAAGATGAATGTATTCCAGGGTTTGGGGCTCGACGCGCTTGCCTTCTGCTTCGATGTCGGCCACCTGTCCGCCCACCATACCTCGAATGGTTCCTGCAGAGGCAGCGACTTCGTTCAACATGGCGACGCGACGCTCCGCGTCCACAGGGGTTGCGCCGATGGTCTCGAACGCCAGTGTCAATAGCGCGTCGCCCGCCAGAATAGCAATGGCTTCACCGAATTTCTTGTGGCTGGTCGGTTTGCCGCGGCGGAGATCATCGTTGTCCAAAGCCGGCAAATCATCGTGGATCAGGGAATAGGTGTGGATGAACTCGATGGCACACGCTGGATACAGCGCCGGAGCCACATCGGAGGCGAAGATTCGCGCGGTCTCCAGGCAAAGGATCGGCCGGACGCGCTTGCCACCGGCAAAAACGCTGTACCGCATGGCAGTATGAATCGAGGACGGCTGCGCGTCCGCTGCCGGCAGATGCCGTTCAAGAGCAGCTTCCACAGAAAGCCGGTCTTCTTCGAAAAAGGCAGGAAGTTTCATCGCGGCAAGGAACCAGCGCCCAACAAGAACCGTGGGCGGTTCACGAATCGCCCTCCCGTTCGGGATCGAACGGCTCGGCGGCGAGCTTGCCATCCGCTTTCTTGAGCAGGATTTCCACGCGGCCTTCCGCTTCTTCCAATTGTTTCTGGCATTCGCGCGAGAGCGTGACGCCTTCCTCGAAGAGTTTCATGGCGTCATCCAGCGAGAGTTGCGGGCTCTCCAGCCGGCGCACGACTTCCTCGAGACGAGCGAGCGAGCGTTCGAAATCAGGCTTCTTCGGAGCTTCGGGTTTTTTAGGAGCTGGTGAATTCACGCGATCGGCCTATCCTTCGAAGAGAGCTATTTCTGACAACGCCTGCAGTAATACGTTGACCGGCCGCCCTGCGCAATGCGCCGGATGGAGTCTCCGCAGCGGCGACAGGGTTTTCCTTCGCGATCATAGACACGAAGAATCTTTTCCAACCCCTGAAACCACCACTTCGGGTCGCGAAAGGCTGGCGCCGGATGCAGACAGCATTCTAAGGCACGCGCGAGAACCGACACAATTGCTTTATGCAGCCTCCTCGCTTCTACCTGGTTCAGTGTGTTCGCGCGGCGCCTCGGATTGAGCCGCGAGTGCCAAAGCGATTCACACGAATAGATATTGCCAACTCCCGCGATGTGGGTCTGGTCGAGCAAGAACTCTTTCAAAGGACGCCTGGATCCTGCGAGCAATTTGCTGAACCGGGCGACAGTAAACCCGCGCGAAAGCGCATCGATCCCAAGGCGCACAAGGCCGGCGCACGAATCGGCAGATTTCCAGGCATGGACGCGGCCGAAATGGCGCCGATCCGCAAAGCCCAAGACTCCTTTGTCCAATTCGAACGCAACGTCAACATGAACGCCATTCTTGCCCTGATTGGCCAGTTTCAGCAGTTCCTTGGCATTGGAGAACCACAGGAGCTGGCCATCAAGCCGGAAGTGCAGCGTCAGGAGGCCGCGGTCCAGCAGCAAGACCACATACTTTCCTTTACGCGCGATTCGCCGTATATACTGGCCTCCAGCAAAACGCGCGATGTATCCAGCGGCTTGGGGCTTTGTCGCAACGCCGTGCAGGACGTGAACGCAGCGTATGCGCCGCCCGTGGACCAGCGGACGCAGTGTTCGAACGACGGCTTCGACTTCCGGAAGCTCAGGCATGGGAAGGGTAGAAGATCACGAACCCGGCTTAAGAGTGAGCGTATGTTTTCGCGCGCGGATCTCGGCAGCTTCGCTGAACGGAGCAAGAATGGGTTTGCCCTCATACCAATAGGAAAACTGATCCGAATAGTGGCTGCTCCCAGGCTGCCCGGATTGCCCGGCCGGTATCAACAGAATGGAATTGTCCCAGTTGCCCGTGTTCGCAACGAAGCGCATCGCCGGACCGTGAGTCTTTGTCGCCGCGCGCACACTGTAGACAGTACCGGATTGAGGTTTGCCTGTGATGCTGAGAAACCATTTCAGCAGCCCGGCATGACCGAGGGGATGAAACATATCCAGGGAGTCGAATCGCTTCCAGGCCCAGTCCTCGATCCGTTGGCTTCCACTTTGGGCGGAAAGCTTCTCAACCGCGCGATCCGCTGCGGCAACGAGCAGGTCATCATAATTCTTGTAAGCTGCGGGCAGCCACCTTGCCGGCCGGTCCGTGAGGATCTTCTGCAGGAACGTCATGCTCCGCCACTGATAGATAGCCGTGTCCTTTCCCAGAAATGGCTCGAGAAGAAGGTCAAGCGACGCCTGGCGAGTCGCATGAAGAAAGGAAACCTCCGGCGAATTGGCATCCGCGATACCGTTCCAATCTTTCAAGCCTTCGATCAATTTCTGAGTTCGCGCATCCTTGGGTTTGACGGTTCCCGCGGCCGAGGACAATTGGTCTGCGATGAACACATGCGGATAGCTGTACGTATCCGTCTGTACCTTCAACATATCTTCCGGCCGCAAATCGTGCCGGTCATGCAACAAGTCGTAGATTCGCGCGGTGCGATAGGGCTCCTCCCATCGGTCCGTCAAGTAAGGCTTGTAGTTGGGCCCGACCACTCGCGCATTGGCCGTGACAATCAGCCCGCTTTCCGGATTCAAAGCCTGCGGAAGCTGATCGAATGGGATGTACCCCGTCCATTCGTAATCGTCCATGTCTCCCGGAACGGGCACCTCGCCGTGCCCCTTCTTTCGAATCGGCACACGCGCGGCCATAATGTAGCCGATGTTGCCTTCCACATCAGCATAGACCGCGTTCTGTCCCGGTCCCCAAACGTGTTTCATGACGTTGCAAAATTCGTTCCAGTTTTGGGCTTTGCCCAGCCAGTTATAACTATTTGCAAGGCCCCCGGGTTCCGTGACCGTCCAGCGCAAGGCATAAGCCTTGTCGTTCTCGCGCTGCACTACCGAGCCGTGACGAGTGACCACCACATTCAAGTGCTCGTCTGGCTGGCCCTTCACGTGAATCGTCTCGTCAATGATCTGGGCTTTTACCCATGCGCCCTTGACGCGATATTCATCCGCGGCGGCCGGATTAAACGTCTCGATGTAAAGATCCTGTACATCCGCGCCGTTGTTGGTGAAACCCCAGGCGATGCGATCATTGTGGCCGATGATGATCATCGGCGCGCCGGGCAATGTGAAACCCTTGACGTTCCAGCCGGGCGCGGTGAGGTGCATTTCATACCAGATGGACGGGATCGTGAGTTCGAGGTGCGTGTCGTTCGCCAGCAGCGGCTTGCCGGTGGCTGTATGCGCTCCGCTAACGACCCAATTATTGCTCCCGAGACCGCGGCGAATCTCGCTTGCCGACTCGCTGAGAAATCCTTGAATAGATGGCAACAGCGCGGTGGTTAAGTCGGGAGCGGTCTCTGACGTTGCGAGGTTCTTCGGAATGCCGTTGCTTGCTTTCAGTACCGTGTCCGGCTCCATGTCGTCGTCATCTTCGTCATCGGGATCCGCTGCCAAATGCTGAGAGCCGTCGTTGGGCGCGCTCGGATCACCGATGACGAAATGATCCATGGGTGCCACTTCGGAGAATAAATCTTTGGAACGCTCCGCGCCGGCAAGCGCCGTAACTTTCGCCCGATTCAGTTCTCTATCCCAGGTATTCGTCAAAGTCCGATACATGTAGCCGGAAATCGCTAGCGTATCCGATGGCTGCCAGGGCCGGGGCTCGTAGCGCAGCAAGGAAAATTCGAGGGGAAGATTTTTCTTGTGCTGCTCGATGAACTTGTTCACGCCTCGCGCGTACGCTTCCATGAGTTTGCGGGTTTCGCCATCGAGAAGGGCGGCGTCGCGCTCCGCGGCCCGCGCAAAGCCCAGCGTTCGAAAATCCTTGTCGATGCGCAGCGTTGCAGGGCCGAGAATTTCCGAGAGCTGGCCACGCGCGACCCGACGCAGAAGATCCATCTGCCAGAGGCGGTCCTGAGCCATAACGTATCCCTGAGTTTCCACCAGATCTTCCACCGAGGAGGCGCGGATGTGCGGAACACCCCACGCGTCGCGCTCCACGGCGACGTCTTGCCGAAGACCAGGAAGGGAAGCAGTGCCGTCAATTTGGGGCAGTGGCCGGAAGATAAACCACCACGCTACTGCACCGATAACGATCACGAAGACGGCGACGATCCAACAAAGGATTCGAAAAATGGCTCTCAAGTTTGCTCCCGTGAATTAAGCAAATTCGAGTGTAGAGGAGGCCCAAGGGCCGTGCAACCGCTCCCAGGCATGGCTGGAGCATTGAGATGCGCGGCAGTTGCAAATAGCACAACATCACCTGGCAACAAGGCGTGAGCGGGTCGAGTCTTGGTGCTGCTACAATGCGGCAGGGGGGAAGAAACCGTCCATGTTTGCAGTGCGTTTGATCGGCGTGCTGGCGTTGGTCGCGCTGAACGGTTTTTTCGCGGCGACGGAGTTCTCGCTAGTCGCCGTGCGCTTGTCGCGCGTGAGGCAACTGGTAGCAAGCGGCAATGCGCGCGCAAGAGTGGTCGAGTTTCTTCTCGGTGACTTGCACCGAGTGGTTTCCGGCGTGCAGCTCGGCATCACACTGACGAGCCTTTCTATCGGTGCGTTGGGCGAGGCCTCCCTCGCGAAAGTGTTTCAGGCCGTCTGGCCGGGCACTCCTGGAACCCGCAGCGTGCTGATTGCCCATGCCATCGCACTGGCCTGTGCTTTCGCGCTCTTGAGCGCGCTCCATGTGGTGATCGGTGAGCTGGTGCCCAAAACGTTGAGCTTGGCGCGAGCCGAGCGCGTCGCGTTGCTGGTCGCCGTGCCCTTCCTCTGGTTTTTGAACACGTTCCATTGGGCGATCAACACGCTCGATGGCGTTTCCGGCGCTATCGTAAAGGCATTGGGAGTTTCCTCGCCGCAAACTCATGGTGGAGCGCACTCCACGGAAGAACTACAAATCCAAATCCAACAAGCGCGCGAGCGCGGCCTTCTTGCCCCAGGCGAAGAAAAATTCATTCTCAGCGCCATCGAACTCGCGCAGATCCAGGTTCGGGAAATTATGGTTCCGCGCCCCGATATGCATACCTTGTCTGTGGAATCCAATCTGGATGAAGTGATGCGCTCATTTGCTACCACGCAGCGTTCCCGCATCCCTGTTTACCGCGGTAGCGTGGACCATATTCTCGGCTTTGTACATATCAAGGACATGATGTGGATACTTCTCGATCGCGAGCGCCGCCTGGAAGAAAACCTCCCGCCGCCGCCATTTGATCTGCGCCGCGTCTTGCGCGAGGTGCTGATCGTACCGGAGACGAAACCTGCGAGCGAGCTGCTGCAGGAGTTGCGCGCTCGCCATGTTGGCATGGCTGTCGTCGTCGATGAGTTCGGCAGCATCCTTGGCCTGGTGACTATGGAGGATGTGCTGGAACAAATGGTCGGAGAGATTCACGACGAATTTGACGTGATTGAACGCCCGCTCACTCTGGCCGACGGCGCGGTCATATTCGATGCGGCTTTAAACGTGCGCGATCTCGACGCACAATACAACATCACGTTGCCGGAAGACCCCGCCTACGCCACGGTTGGAGGATTCGTTCTGGACCAGTTGGGTTTCATTCCTAAGGGTGGGGAGAGTTTCGAATTCGGCAATTTTCGCTTTTCGGTGGTGGAAATGGATGGAAAGCGTGTCGCGCGCGTGAAGATCCAGCGCCTGCGGCCCGCGCCCAAAGAAAGCGGGAGCGCCGATTCGCGGGACCTGGTGGCGCAACCGTCAAAGGACTCTAAAACTACTTGAGTGGACCTGCTTCTCGTAACCAGACATGGCGCGCTACCTCATCAAACGATTTCTTCTCACCCTGCCCGCACTTTGGCTCGTCCTCACTCTTGTATTTCTGATGATCCACATCGTGCCCGGGGATCCTGTCGAGCAAATGCTGGGAGAGGGCGCGGCACCGGGGCAGGTCACGCAATTGCGGCATCTGCTTGGTTTGGACTTGCCGCTGCACTCGCAATACGCCCACTATCTCTGGCAACTCGCGAAGGGTGACCTCGGACAGTCGTTCAAGTTCCAGGCGCCTGTGCGCCGAATTATTTTCGAACGCTATCCAGCCACGCTCCAGCTTGCGTTTCTTGCGCTCGTTGTGTGTGCGGTGATTGCGATTTCTGCGGGCATGCTGGCGGCAAATCGCCGCGGGCAGACAGCCGATCGCGCCGTCGGAGTTTTCACCCTCTTCGGTTTGGCATTCCCGAACTTTGCCTTGGGTCCGGTGCTGATTCTCCTTTTTTCCATCGAACTCGGCCTTCTCCCTGTCTCTGGCCGTGGTGGCCCGCTGTACTATGTGTTGCCTGCGGCGACCCTCGGTGTGGCGCTTGCTGCCATTTTGACCCGCATGGTTCGTGGAGCCATGCTTGAAGAACTCTCGAGCGACTATGTCCGGACTGCCAGAGCCAAAGGGCTCTCCACATATGTTGTTCTTTTCCGGCACGCTTTTCGCAATGCGCTCATCCCCATCGTGACGATTCTTGGCCTGCAGTTCGGAACTTTGCTCGCGGGCACAATCGTGACGGAGACGATTTTCTCCTGGCCGGGGATCGGCCGCTTAACGGTACAAGCCATTTCCGCGCGCGACTATCCTTTGCTGCAAGGCTGCATCCTGGTGATTGCTGTCTCCTACGTCGCGGTGAACTTGCTGACGGACTTGCTCTATGCCGTGATTGATCCCCGAGTGAGACCGTCATGATTTCGCCGAAGGGGCTGAACGAGTTCCTGCGGCAAAGCGTTCTGGCCCGCGTTGGATTCATCGCCGCTTCGATCCTCCTGGCATCGGCCTTGCTCGCTCCGTGGATAGCGCCGGCAAATCCAGCGGTACAAAATTTGCCCGCGCGGCTCGAGTCTCCTTCGCGCGCGCACTGGATGGGAACGGATGAACTCGGCCGGGACATCTTGTCGCGTATTCTCTATGGAGCACGCATCTCGCTTATTGTCTCTGTATGCGTCGTTTCCGGCTGCGGTCTGATCGGATTGACGATGGGAATGCTGGCGGGCTATGCCGGCGGCTGGTTCGACCGCTTCATCAACCTTTTGCTCATTAACGCTTTCTTGTCCTTCCCGGGCATCCTGCTTGCGATCGCCTTCGCAGCCTTTCTCGGGCCGGGCATCGGGAAAGTGATTCTCGCACTGGTCATTACCGGCTGGGCGGGCTACGCACGGCTAGCCCGCGCCCAAGTACTGAAAGTCAAGGAGCTGGAGTTTGTCCTCGCGGCGCGTTCGCTTGGCGCTTCGCACATTCGTCTGATGCTGCGCCACCTGTTGCCCAATATTTTGCAACCCATTCTGATTCAAGCCACCATCGGCATGGCCGGAGCCATCCTCGCGGAATCAACGCTTAGTTTTCTGGGGCTGGGAGTTCTCGCACCCATTCCCAGTTGGGGCGCCATGCTTAATGACGCGCGCGGGCATCTCTTCGATGCGCCGCACATGGTGGTGTTCCCCGCGCTTGCTGTGATGACCGCGGTGCTTTCGTTTAATTTGCTGGGAGATGCCTGGCGGGATTGGCTGGACCCGCGCACGCGTTCGCAAATGGCGGCGCAGGAATTTTCACGATAAATACTTGTTCCTAGAAAGAACAGGACATGAGAGCGAGTGTCCGCGGCGTTCTACTTTGTCAGAACCACTGCCGCGCCTCGGCCAAGTCCCAGAGTGCGCGCCGCATTCGCCTTGTTCACGCCAATTTCAAGGTATCCGCTCGAACCCAGATAGGCGATCGCTTCGCCATTATTGCCCAGCGCGAAGGTGTCCACCAGTCGGGTCACCGGATGCGTTCCTACTTGCAGCTTGATTGTGCCGTCCTTCAGCGCTGATTCCGGCAAATCTTGTGCGCGGAAATTCGTGACCAGATTGCCAAAGGCATCCGCGCGCAAAACTGCGCCTTTCAAAACTCCCGCCGTTTCCTTGGGGCGGGGAAGCGTGAACTTTTTGTAGTCACTGATCTCGTCCCCCATGCTGGGGGTCTGCCAGCCCTTTGTCAGCCACGAAGCGACAGGCGCGAAGACGTCCCGCCCATGAAAAGTTTTGCTCACCGGCTGCAAATAATAATGTTCGACATTTGCATGGCGCACGACCAGGCTTTCTTTTTCGCGCTCGTAGATGACGGACAGCACCCCATTGTCCGGTGCGATGAAGTATTGATTCTGCGCGCTGACCAGGAGCGGCCGGCGTTGCGTTCCCACGCCCGGATCCACAACGACCACGTGGACAGTTTTCGCCGGAAAATACGAGTACGCCGAACCAATCGCCAGCGCTCCATCGAGCAAATCGAATGGCGTGACGTTGTGCGTGATGTCCACAATCGTCACGTCGGGGTTGATCTTGAGGATGACTCCCTTAAGCGTGCCGACGAGGTGGTCGTTCGTCCCGTAGTCGGTCGTGAGTGTAATGATTGCGTTGGCCAATGGATTCTCTCACCCGGAATGATTTGCGCATCTCGCGCAAACGGAGTGGGGGGCACTCCGCCTCTTCTGACGCTAGCGAAGCCCCGCGCCTTCGTCAAGAAATCGCGCGGCGACTGCTGTGCAAGCGCCAACGGCAGGCTCCGCCTCTAACTCACTCCGGGTTTGGCTCTTAACGGGCTGCAACACGGAGGGCGCACCCGGTGCAGCAGAATCAAGCCCAGGGGCCGTTGTTCTCAACGAGCGGGTACGACGACGCCGACTTTATCCACGCCGCTGCAGGCGATGTACACGCGCCCGTCGGCCGTTGCGGCCATATTGCGCACCACGCCGCCACCCGACGGGATTGCAGCGCGAGCGAATTTCTGTGTCTGCGGATCAAACCGAATCATCGTGTTGGGCTTAACTCCCGATTCGCTGTACCAGACCATTCCATCCGGCGTGATCGCGATGCCATACGGGCCTGAATCGTGGCCACCAGGAGAAGGCCACATTTTTACGGCGCCAGTCACAGGATCGAGCCGCCCCAGATTCCCGCCCTTGAAGTCCGTAAAGAAGATGGTGTTATCAGCTGCGATCGCCAGGCGGCGTGGCCGCGCTCCCTCTGGCAATTTGTATTCGGTGATCGCCATCGTTGTGGGGTCGATCCTGCCCATTTTGTTTGTTCCGAGTTCGCAAAAAAACGGCACTCCTTTGCTATCGATCTGAATCCCGTAGGGTAGCGCACTCTCGGTTTGCACTTTTTTCAATTCGATTTTCCCCGTGTGGGGATCCAGCCGGCCAACGGCATTCCCTCCTTGTGCCGTGAACCAGAGTATTCCGTGAGCATCGAATGCTGCTGTGTGCGGGTCATCCACGCTGGCATCCGGCATCTTATATTCCGTCACTTTTCCTGTGCGGGGATCGAGTTCTCCGATGTAGCCGCCAAAATTTGCCGTGAACCAGATGTTTCCCTCTTTGTCGGCCACCAGACCGTGCGGCCCCGAGTTTTTCCCCTCGACCAGGGGATATTCCTTGAAAGCTCCCGTTGCGGGATCAAGCCGGCCCAATTTATTCGCCATTTGCTCCGTGAACCACAGCGCCCCGTCTGGTCCCACGGCGGGATCATGCGGATGTGCGCCTTTTGTCGGTACATCCCATTCGTGAATTTCCACTTTCAACTCGCTCACTTCCGCACCGGGCGCCGCACCTTGCAAGGGCCACGCAACTCCGAGTCCCATTCCCAGAACTGCGCAATACAAAATGAACTGATTCTTTCTATCCATAGAGAACTCCTCGCCAGAATTCTTTCCCCGAAGGCAAGACTAAATCTATTCCTTCGCCACGCGGAATGTCACGCTGATCTTGAAAGTTTACGTGGCCATCGCCTCTGCGACATCCTCCAAACTTGTATACAACTGAACAGACATGCCCACCGGCAAGGCCTAGGATTGAGTTGCAGCAAAGGGACTGAACTGTTGGCCAGTCTACCCCCTCCGGCTTGATCTTATACGACTCGCACAAGCGGCTGAGGACATCGAACAACAGGTTTGTTGCACGGCCCGTCTGGATCAGTTGTCCACCCTTCGTTGAACGCAAACGTTCAACACGTTCTCCCCGCCAGGCGGAACAGGCGGCAATTCCTTGGGTCAGTGTGCAAGTGTGTTGCACGAAAGACAGAAAGGTAAAAAGCATGCCTCTCCTTCAGATTCTACTTACCCTCATCGTCGTGGGTGTCCTGCTGTGGCTGGTGAACAGCTTTATCCCCATGGCCGGCAGCATCAAATCCATCTTGAATGCCGTCGTGGTGATCGGCGTGGTGTTGTGGCTCTTGAATGTGTTCGGACTCTTTCATTCCATCTCGCGAATCCGCGTCGGGTGAAAAACGAATTGGCAGATTTCTTACGCGAGAAGTAAAGGCAAGTTTACGCCTGCAGTATGCGCCCGTGTGACGAGTCAAGGGCGCATGAATAGAAGCAACGGAGATAACACATGAAGCCGATTAGAATCATCAGCACGACTGCACTTTTTCTGCTGTTTGGAATTGCTTCCACGGCGGATGCGCGGCAAGAGAAACAGGAAGAAAAGGCTAAGCCCGCGCAGCAGCAACAACAGGCGAAGCCTGAGAAGCAGCAGCAATCCAAATCCCCGCAGCAGCAACCCCAGCAACATCAGCAACAGCAAGCCAAGGGACAGCCACAACCGCAGCAGCACCAGCAGCAAAGCAATTCTGCTAAGCAGCAACCACAACAACAAGCCAAAGTTCAGCAGAATCAGCAACACCAACAACAGCAATCTGGGTCTTCACACCCTCCACAGCGCACGCAGGAGGCAATGACCAGACAACGGGAACAGCCGGCTCTCCATCTTAGTGCCAGGGGCAGCGGTCGAATTCCAGACGAGCGTTTCCACTCCAACTTCGGGCACGACCACCACTTTCGAATCGGCAACCCTGTGATGGTCGGCGGATATTCCCGCTTCCAGTACGGTGGCTATTGGTTTGGGTTCGTGCAGCCATGGCCAGTCGGCTGGTATTACACCGACGATGTCTACATCGACTACGTCGACGGCGGCTATTACATGTACAACCCCTACTATCCTGGCGCTCGCTTCTCAATCAGCGTCGTGATCTAAAGCCCGATCCGCTCTTCAGTTGAATGCAAATGCGGCCCGGCGCGTTGATAGACCAGCGAACCAGAATCCCCGCGCCGGGGAGCTTGAACGCAATCGAACAGGTTGACTTGGAAGGGAGCAAACAATGCTTGGAACGATCTTGGTGGTTATCCTGATTTTGGCCCTCTTGGGAGCTTTGCCGCGGTGGTCTCACAGCCGTGATTGGGGCTACGTCCCAACCGGTGGCGTAGGTCTCGCCCTCTTCATCGTTGTCATTCTTGTGCTTCTCGGCCGCATCTAGAGGTCGTCAACGTTGTGCTTGCGCGTTCGCCCTGGCCCTATCAAGGCGGAGGTTGGGCTGTCGCACAAGGAGCCGCTTGCTGGTATCTGTAGCGCGTCGCGGTTCACGTACCCAGGTAGTCCGCACCCGTCTGTTTGGAGGTCAACCATGGATGAGTCCATGCAACGTGCCATCAAATTTCTTGAGAAAGAGATCAAGACATATACGGCGCTCTCCCTCTTCTTGTCGAAGAAGGGCATCAAGGCGGATGTGCGCCTTGGACAAAAGAAGGTCCTGATTAGTCCTGCTTATTACAAAGAGAGAATGAGGGAAGCGAAAAAACTTGTCCATGAACTCAAAAAAACTAATTGAGGCACGACCTCCGCAAACTGCCGCGTCTCGTGTCTGGAGCCGGTGGCCTTTCCGCGTGGCAACTGTTTTTCTCGTCGTCCTGCTTTGCGCGAGCGGCGCACTCGCCTATTCCGTTCTTACTCACGAAGAAATCGTGGACTTGGTCTGGACCGATCAGCTGCGGCCACTTCTCCTGAAGCGTTTTCCTGCACTCACAGAAGACCAGCTCAAGGAAGCCCATGGTTACGCCTACGGCGGCGCGGTCATCCAGGACCTCGGCTATTATCCATTTGGCAGCGTGGAATTCAGCAATCTGGTTCACTACGTTCGCAGCGGCGATTTCGTTCAACAATTGCTTTTGCAGAGTCAGGATGCCAACGAGTACGCCTTCGCCCTCGGCGCGCTCGCGCACTATGCTTCGGATATCGCCGGACATCCAGCCGTAAACCAATCCGTCGCCATTCAATATCCCAAGCTGCGCGCGAAGTACGGTAATTCCGTCAGGTATGCGGAGGACCACACCGCGCATTTGAAGACAGAATTTGGATTCGACATGGTGCAAGTGGCGAAGAATCGCTACGCCTCGCAGCAATATCACGATTTCATCGGGTTTCAGGTATCCAGGCCCCTCCTCGAACGCACTTTCCCCATTGTCTACGGCGTGGAGTTGAAGGACGTGCTGACGCACGAGGATCTTGCCGTCGGCTCCTATCGCTTCGCCGTCAGCCGGATGATCCCGCAGATGACTCAGATCGCACTGAAGACCCATAAGAAAGAAATCATGCAGGAGACGCCTGATTTCGCAAAACAGAAGTTTCTCTACCGTTTGTCGCGCTCCGAATATGAAAAGGAATGGGGAAAGGATTACACCAAACCCGATTTCGGCACGCGCTTCTGGTCTGTAGTCTTGCGATATATGCCCAAGATCGGCCCCTTCAAGGCGCTGGCGTTCAACAACCCGACGCCGAAGACCGAAGACCTGTACTTCAAGAGCATCAATACCACCGTCGACCAGTACCGCATCTACCTCCAGCAAGTCGGAGCCGGCTCGCTGGATCTGGCCAACTGTGATTTTGATACTGGCAAGGAAACCAAGGCCGCCGAGTACTCTCTGACCGACGAGACGTACGCCAAATTGTTGGGTCAGCTCGCGGCACGGAAGTTCGATCTGACGTCGCCAGATCTGCGCGCCAATATCCTCAGCTTCTATTCTGACCTTTCGCTTCCTCTGGAAACCAAAAAGGACGCGGGTCGCTGGCAGGCCGTATTGGTTGATCTCGACCAATTGAAATTGGTCAGTCCGGTTCCGGTTCTCGCGGCAAACCCAGCAAGGTGACGCTCACAAACAATCGGGCCTTGCCCCTAGGCGCTGGATCTGCAACGGCTGCACGATGCTCACCGCAAATACCTTCAACTAAAGTGTGAATGTGTACCTAAACGAACAGCTTTGTGCACCGTTTTGAACCATGATCCCCTCGTAGGAATAAACAAACAGTCTTTCACGCACTCCACCCCATCGGAAATCGCCTGACTGTCTCGGAGTAGTCCTACGGAACTCGGTATTAGAAGTGTTACACCCCTTCAAGGAGGAGATTTGAATGAAGCCTTTCAGAGCATTGCTTAGCTTATTTGCTGTCGTACTCTTAGGCGCTGTAGCCCTGCCTGGCGCCAAAGCGGACACCTGGAGCAAGAAAACCGTCGTTACTTTCAGCCAGCCCGTGGAAATTCCCGGCAAGATTCTTCCTGCCGGAACCTACACGTTTCAACTGCTGGATTCATTATCTGACCGTCACATCGTTCAGGTTTTCAACGCGGATGGAAGCCAGATCATCGCTACCATCCTGGCCATCAATAACTACCGTTTGACGCCCACCGGCGACAACGTCATGAAGTTCAGCGAACGCCCAGGCGATTCTCCCGAAGCGCTCCGCGCTTGGTTCTATCCTGGCGACACTTTCGGTCAGGAATTTGTCTATCCCAGAGCTCGTGCGATTCAGCTGGCCCAGACGACGCAAGTCGTTGTTCCCGCCGTTGCCGCCGAGACTATTGATGACAGCTCAATGAAGACAGCTCCCATCGTCGCCGTCACGCCAGACCAGAAAGAAGTGGAAGTAACCACGGTCATTCAGACCACCCCGCCCGCCGAAGTCGTAAAGACTGCGCCTGTTGCAGTCGCAGCGACGCCGGAAACGGAAGAACTGCCGAAGACAGCAAGCTCCATGCCCCTGATTGCGTTGCTCGGTGGATTGTCCATTAGCCTCGCGCTCGGCCTGAAGCTTCTCCTCAAGCTCGCTTCGTAAGCGATTGTATCTCCCGCGCCGTGGACGTGATCTAAGGATCACGTCCAGCGTCGCGAGAAAGCCTCTTCGTGGATCAAGCTCCAAAAACCCGCAAATATTCCCTGGGGAGAGGACACCTGTTCCTTGCTCCCGTTTTTCTCTTCCTGGCCATCATTGGCTTCTCTCCATCGCTTGGCACGAAGCGTCCTCCGCTTGACGGGAACTCCCAGGCGAAAATCGTGGTTTCGGCAGATCTTGTGCTGCTCCCCGTCAATGTAACGGACACACACGGAGCCTTTGTCTCTGGCCTGAAGATGGAAGATTTCCGCGTGTTTGAGGACGGGCAGTTGCAAAAACTCACCGTGTTTGAAGAGCGGGACATTCCGGTTACCATCGGGCTCATCGTCGACCACAGCAAGAGTATGGGGCCGAAAATCCCGGAGGTCGTCGCAGCGGTGGCTTCCTTCGCGCATTCGAGCAATCCCCAGGATGAAATGTTCGTCGTGGATTTTAATGATGACGTTTCGATTGAACTGATGAAGGGGAAGGCGTTTTCAAACGATCCGAAGGAGCTGGAGGAAGCTCTGAGAGCCGTTTCCGCGCGTGGGCGCACTGCGCTTTATGACGCCGTCAGCGAAGGTCTCCATCATTTGCAGTACGGGCATCTGGATAAGAAGGCCCTCATTATCATCAGCGATGGCGGCGACAATGCCAGTCATCTGAAATACGCGCAAGTGCTCGCGCAGGCTCGGCAATCGCAGGCTTTGATCTATTCCATCGGCCTGGTCGGTTCGAATGACGGTGAGGAAAACCCCGGTCTTCTCCGCAGGCTTTGCAAAGATACGGGAGGGATTTCCTACTTTCCCAGGGAAGGCGAATCCACCGCAGACGTCGCCAAAGAGATTGCGCGCGACCTTCGCGAGCAGTACACCCTCGGTTACTCGCCTCAGAGCTCGAAGCCCGCTGATGCATTTCGAAAAATCGAAGTGAAGGTCAACGCTCCAGGCAATGGCAGGTTGCGGGTGCGCACTCGGCAGGGCTATTCGCCACTGGCGGAGAAGCCGGCCGCGGCGCAATCGGGGTCGGGAACAAGATGAACCGTTTTTCTCCTCCCCTGCGAGCTGCCTCGTCAACTCTAGCCAACATTATCCGTGGCGCGTGTTATTTTTTTCTTGTGTTTGGCATTCTCGCTTTGGGTTACGCCAGTCTAGTTTTTGCCAACGCTCATGCATATCAATCCATCGAAATGAAGAAATTCAAGCAAGCTGAACTCCCTTTGGACCCGCACCCTTTCCTGGATGGCGAGGTCATCGGTGAGATTCAAGTGCCCCGCCTGGGATTGGACGCCATCGTAATTCAGGGCGATTCAGCCGAAAACCTGCGGCGGGCCGTCGCTCATCTTCCCAAGTCCGCTTTGCCAGGCGAATCGGGCAATATCGCCCTGGCCGGGCACCGCGACACTTTTTTCCGCCCGCTCCGCGATATTCGTCTCGGCGACGAAATCAGGTTCAAGACCTATGCCCGCAGCTTTGATTACGTCGTGGAGTCGATTGAAGTCGTCGAGCCCAGGGATATGAGCGTGTTGGAATCATCGAGCGGTCACGAACTGACTTTGCTCACCTGCTTCCCGGTTTACTATGTAGGTCCCGCACCAAGACGCCTCGTTGTCCGCGCTCGTGAAGTTGACGCAACGCCACGGGAGTGATCGAGAAGGGAACATGGAGTTAAAGCGTCAGGCAGTTAACTGCCGTCTCATTGGAACCTCGATGCGGCACCTGGCAACGATCACCTGATTGCCCCGCCGCAGCCCCTTCCTCCGTCCGCTTCCTCCGAAAATAGTCGAAAGTGTGCGCAACTGTACAGACGTAGCGATGCAAGCCCACTACGATAGATTCCTTGGGAGATCGCAAGAACGATCTCTAGTGAGACACAAGTTGGTTCGAACGGTTACTTGTGAGATTGGAACAATATGCTTTGGACAATTTTCGTCGTCTTAGTTGTCCTCTGGCTCCTCGGCCTGGTCACCTCGTACACGCTCGGGGGATTCATTCACATCCTGCTGGTGTTGGCGCTGGTTGTGTTTGTATTTAACTTGCTTCAGGGCCGAAGGTCGTCGGTTTAATTGCGAAAGCAAACACTATGAAACCGGTCGTTTGGGTTGGAATTCTCTTAATTGTTCTCGGGGGCTTAGCCCTTGCCTATCAGGGTTTCAATTACACCCATCAGGAAAAGGTTATCGACCTTGGGCCCATCCACGCTACCGCGGAAAAGCAAGAGCACGTTTCCATTCCACCAATTCTCGGCGGTCTCGCGTTGGTTGGAGGCATTGTCTTGATCCTTGTTGGGGGCAGGAAAGGTTCTTAGCTCGACGCTCCGCTCGTGCCCGCCTGAGAGTCGGGTGACGCATAACCCTCTCGTGATTGAAACCATGCTGAAAGTCCTTCAGACAATGCGTTTGAGTGAGTTACAAGGTTGAAAAAAGCAGTCTTGACCGGGAGGTCAGCGATGAAGAGATTTATGGTTGCAGCAACATGTCTTACGTTCGTGGCAGGCGCAGTATATGCCAATAAATTGAACAAGGAACAAAGACGCCTCGAAGAATGCGGCGTTGTCATGCAGGAAGTCCTTAACATTCCGGACAATATTCCTCATGAGCTGTTGGAAAAAGCCGAGTGCGTCATCGTGGTTCCCTCTGTCCGAAAGGCGGCTTTCGCGATCGGCGCAGAGTACGGCCGCGGCGCGATGGTTTGCCGCACCGGGGAGCATTTCCGGGGACCGTGGGGAGCTCCAGCCATGTACGCGTTGGAAGGCGGTAGTTTCGGCTTCCAGATTGGCGGAGAAGCCACCGATTTGATCCTGCTGGTCATGAATGATCGTGGCATGAACTCAATTCTCAGCAGCAAGGTTAAGCTGGGCGGCGATGCTTCCGCTGCCGCGGGCCCAAAGGGTCGTGATGCTTCCGCAAATACCGACGCCTGGATGCGCGCTGAGATCCTCAGCTACTCGCGTTCTCGCGGCTTGTTTGCCGGCGTCTCCCTCGAAGGCTCCACGATTCGTCCCGACGACGATGCCAGTGAAAAAGTGTACGGACGCCCCATGAAGGCGGCAGACATCGTGAGAGGCGAACACCTGGGTGTGCCTAGCACGGGCCGTCATCTCGTCAACGTTCTGCAGAAGTCTGCACCTCGCAACGAGTCCGAACGCGCTTCGAACCAGTAACTCTCGAATTGCCAGCCTGCCGGGATTTTCACTTCCCGGCAAGCTGGTTAAGCTTCAGAAAAACAGTTAAGCTCAAGCTGAGCAAATACATTCTAGAATGAGGCCGTCTGCAGAGGATGCATTGCAACATCCTTCGCAAGACGGCTTCTATTTTTTTAGATGGCCTCTACTTTTTCAGATCGCCTGCCCCGAACGATCTGCATCTGGCGAAATCTATTTGTGGGTGTTTAAACGAGAATTTCGCTGCATCCCCGCCGCGCAAATCATTTGTGACGACGGTCGCCGCTGTGTTCCGAATGGCTGTTGGCGTCCAGCCAGCTCAACAGAGAGCGAATGCTGCCGTGTGCCAGCGCAATACTCGAATCGGCAGCGCCGTAGTAGAGATTGATTGTGTCCCCATCTTTCGCCACCGTATAGCCGCACGGAAATACGACGTCTTGAACATCTCCCTGCCGTTCATACTCCGCTTCCGGCGCAAACATCCAGGAATCCCCACGGCTCAGGCATTTGTCCGGCTCCTGCAGATCGAAGAGCGCCAGCCCCAGCCGGTAGATGGAACTTGAAGGCGTCCTTCGCACGCCGTGATAAATCATCAACCAGCCTCTCGCGGTTTCAATGGGCGGCGGCGACATCCCAATCTTGTTCGCATCCCACCACGCGCCGCGCCGCGCTTCCAGCATCAGTTTGTGATTTCCCCAGTGCCGCAAATCGGGAGAGTAAGAGATCCAGACGTGAGCTCCGAGTGGCGTCATCGGGCGATGGATCAGCGCCCAGTATCCGTCGATCCTTCGCGGCAGCAACGCCGCGTCTTTGTCGTCCGGCACCATGACGACACCCAATCTTTCGAAGCTCCGAAAATCCTCCGTTAGCGCCAAGGACACTCCGGGACCGCCGCGCGAATAGGATGTGTAAGCCACGACGAATTTCTTGAGTTCCGGCACGTACGTGATTCGCGGGTCCTCGATGCCCCAGATCTCTTCGGGGAATTGACAGGGATTGGGCATGAGCGTTGGTTCGCGGTCGATCTGCCAGTTGTCTACCCCGTTCGCGGAGCGCGCGGCGCACAAGTGTGAGAGTCCCCTGCGATCTTCCACCCTGCACAGCAGCAGGGTCGTCCCATCCGGCAGCAGTGTTGCGCCTGCATTGAACACGCTGTTCATCGAGTAAGGCCAGTCTTTTCCCGACAGAATCGGATTAGCAGCGTGCCGGTGAAATAAAGTTTCGTATTTTGTCATTTGTGCTTTCATGGGGTGAATTGCCGCTGCAGATAAATACAGTCCTGAAATGATGTTCCAGCCGAGAGTCAAACTAAATCCACTTCACAGCTTCTTCTCTGTTCCATCCGCTTCTCCCAATTGCCGCATTTCCAGCAGCGCCATCAGGAACGACAGCGTCGACTCCGCTCCCTGATTTTCATTGGCCCGATCCGGGTGCAAACCGTCGCGGCATCCGCCCGTGGTTGGATCGTAGAGTGCAATCTGCAAATCGTTGTCTCCCAAAAACCAATTAAAAGCGGACCACGCCTCTTTCCGCCATTGTCCCTTCCCAGTTACGCGGTAGGCCTGCAGGCACGCCGAGACCATCGCGCAGGCTTCCACGGGCTGTTGATCGAAGCGCGCCTTCTCGGTTGTTTTGGAATAAAAGCCGTGCGATCCGATCGGCACGAAATGGCCCTTCACTTCGCAACGTTGAATCGCCACCAGCCAATCCAATGCCTCGAGCCCCGCCGAAATCATTTCCTCGTTCCCCGCCCGGCTGCCGGC